>Ga0209162_1000427_pt1 | contig 46818 bp, 42 predicted proteins | sample YNPNPMetaG_FD_187121 | JGI IMG/M metagenome (GOLD analysis project Ga0209162, IMG submission 187121) | Anoxygenic and chlorotrophic microbial mat microbial communities from Yellowstone National Park, USA - YNP NP MetaG (SPAdes) (version 2) ...
CGCCAAATACTATTGATGACGATCGAACCGATCTGTAAGTCCGAAGCGCAAAGATTATAATATGTAAACGAGCACATGAGAAGAGAGAAAAAGCCATAAATGACAGTCATCACATGCTATAGATGACATCGCCCGCTAACTGGGCCTCATCAACAAGCCAGAAAGGATTATGTTAGAATATCAGCACGGAGGAAAAGTATGCCCCAAAAACGAATTGACGGAATCATTGAAGCAGTCCGCTACACGCCAGAGGGAAACATCGAATTCGTGCGCCTGCATCAGCGCCAGGGCAACGTTTGGTCTGACCACATCCTCCTGACACGCCCGGCGCTGATCAAACGCATCGAGCAAGGTCAACGTCTCTACACCGGTCGGCGGAAGACCTACCTGGGCAATCAAATTGAAGCGCATCAGCCGGTTCATCTGATAAATGGCATCATTGTTAGCGGCCAAGGAAACGGACAGCGCGATTTTCTGGAAAACACCCCTCTCCTTTAGTCTTTCCAGGGAGCAGCGGCTTGGGAGTCGAACATGAAACTGATTGATAAAACCCCCTTTTACGATGAAAAAGGGCAAATCAGCCCAATGGATCGGGCAAAAGCCATCCTCAAATTTGGCAAAACATGGCTGGACGATGTGGAAGCCCAAAAAGCAGTGCTCCCAATTTTTGAAAAAAACCTTGACAGGAATTACACCCTCCTGCGCAATGTGGAAATTGCCGAACTGGGCATTTCCATTCCCTTCATCCTGATCGGTCCGGTAGGGGTGCTGGTGATCTATGTCACCTCCATCAAGGGAGTGTTTCGGGTCAAAGGCGACCAGTGGGGAACCGTCGCCGGAAACACCTTCAAGCCGCTCAAGCCCAACCTCTTGACCCGCACCGAACAAATGGGACGCGCCCTGCAGGTTTACCTCCAGCGGAACGGCTACACAGAACTTTCCTCGGTAGAGGCCATTCTGCTGTGTGCAGACCCGGCTGTGCACGTAGATAGCCAGCGCCCAATCATCCGCATCGTCATGCGCGATGCGCTGGAACGATTTGTGGTGTCCATTCCCCAAGCGCGTACTGTCCTGGGCAGTGAAACAGCGCAAAGCATCATTGACCTGATTCTCAATCCACCTTCTCCCAAAGAAGAAGTTGAAACCTCTCCAGAAGAACCAGCCCAAGAAAGCGAAGAGGAGAGTAAGCCACCAGAAACGCCTCGCAACGTGAGCGCCCCTGTCCAGAGCAAAACGCCAACCGTCCCCCCCTCAAAATTGCCGCCTCGCCCGGTCAGGCGTCGCCGCAGCAGACTCTCGACTGCACAATGGGTCTTCCTTGCAGCCATGTTCATCTTGTGGTGCCTTATCATGGCTGTTTTCCTATTTTTCATTGTCCAGGACCTGCTTTTGTAATGCCGCCTTTTCTCTCAGTCATCATTCCTGCCCATAACGAAGAAACCCGCCTGCCCGATTCGCTGACAAAAATTCTCTCGTTTCTCGAACATCAACCCTATAGCGCCGAAATCGTTGTCGTCGAAAACGGCAGCACTGATCGGACCCTGGAAATTGCTCTCCAATTTGCCCGGCAATATCCTGCCCTGCGCGTCCTCCACGAGGATTTGCCCGGCAAAGGGCGGGCCGTCCGCCGGGGCGTGCTCGAAGCAGGGGGGCAATACCGCTTCATCGCCGATGCCGACCTCTCCATGCCGATCGAACAAATCAACCGTTTTCTCCCCCCTCACCTCAATTGTGACATCGCCATTGCCTCGCGTGAAGCCGCCGGCGCCGTCCGTTACGGCGAACCGGTCTACCGCCATCTGACCGGACGCGTGTTTAATCTCCTGATCCGCCTCCTGCTGCTTCCCGGTCTCCAAGATACCCAGTGCGGCTTCAAGTGCTTTCGCGCCTCCGTTGCGCAAGACATCTTTCGCTTCCAAACCCTCGAAGGCTGGGCATTTGACGTCGAATTGTTGACGATTGCTCGCCGACGAGGCTATCAAATTATCGAAATCGGCATTCCCTGGTACTTCAATCCCCATAGCAAGGTGAACATCTGGCGCGACTCGATCAAAATGTTTCTCGACCTGCTGATGATTCGACGAAACTTGCAGCGTGGTCTGTATGACGCCTGAACTGGCTTCCTCCCCTAGACTGGACCTCGAACACGCCCTCTGGCAAAGTGGGACCCTGCGCGTGGCCGGAATAGACGAAGCCGGACGCGGCGCCTGGGCCGGTCCCGTCTGCGCGGCAGCCGTGATCCTGCCCCCGCTGACAGACCTCGAGCAGCGCCTGGCAGAAGTGCGTGATTCCAAACAAATGACCCCCAGCGAGCGCGCTGCTTGGGCGCCGCGCATTTGTGAACTGGCCGTCGCCTGGGGAGTAGGATTTGCCTCCACCCAAGAAATTGATTCGCTGGGAATTTTAGCAGCCACAAAACTGGCCGCCTTACGCGCCCTTGAGAATCTCTCCCCCGATTGCCTCATGACCGACTTTTTACTCTTCCCTGAACTGGAGTTACCGCAAACAGCACTCATCAAAGGCGATCAGCGCTCCTTGAGCGTTGCGGCGGCTTCCATCCTCGCTAAAACAGCCCGCGACTCCTGGATGTGTCAACTGGATCAGGTCTATCCTGCGTATGGCTTTGCCCGTCACAAAGGCTACGGAACTGCACAGCACCGCCAGATACTGACACGCCTGGGCGTCTGCCCTGAACACCGTCTCTCCTTCGACATTCCCGGCAGAGAGAGCTTTCTGCAAAGGCAGAAACACTGAGACGCATCAGAGACCATCCCATCAACAACTGAATCATCGAGGCGCCAAACGCCTAACACCCTGCCAACCGATCTGACCCAAACCCAACAAGTCGTCGCTATGACACACATGATAAAATAATCCCATGCAACCTTCATTGGAAAAACTGCGCAAAGTCTTTCGTCTGGAACACGAAATCAAATACACCAACGCGGCCGTGATTGGCGGATTGGCCAGTATTTTGACCACCTGGGAAAGCGAGGCTCGGGCAGAGGGCCTTCCCGAAGAGATCATTCAATCCGTGTCCGCCACCTTACGCGCCTACGAGAGTCAGACTCCCGAAGAGCGCGCCGCTTCGCTCAAAGCCCTCTGGAAAAACATCCAGGAAAAATTCCCGGAGGTAGCAACCAGCACCCCCCGCAAACCGGTCCTCAAGCGTCCAGCACGGGCAGAAAGAGGTCCGTCTGCCCCCCAACCCAAAGCGGATGCGGAACCGGGTGAAAGGCTGCGGCCTGCACCCCAGGCCGAGCAGAGGCCGAAGCCGGATTCGGGTCCGGCACGACCGGCCGGGAAAGGCCCCAGCCGGGGACAGGCAGCGACCGGCCAGGCGCAATCCCGTCCCGGCGGTGTCACCAGTCAGCGACCGATTGCCCTCAACGCTTCTCTCACTGTCCTTTCTGGCGTCGGCCCTAAAAATGCAGCCATGCTCGCCCGCCTTGGCTTGCGGACTCTCGGCGACATGCTCTACCACTTTCCACGCCGCTACGAGGACTATAGCCAGTTAAAACCAATTCGCGAGTTGATGTATGGCCAACAAGTCACCGTCATTGGAACGGTGACTTACACCGAGGCGCGCCAAACCCGGGGCGGGAAAATGCACATTTTTGAAGCCGTCATCAACGACGGGACCGGTGGGCTGCGCCTCACCTTCTTCAATCAGCCCTGGCTCATCAATCGCATCCGACAAGGGGATATTCTCTCCGTCTCTGGCAAGGTCGAACAATACCTGGGCCGTCTGGTGATGAATTCGCCCGAATGGGAACCGGTGGAGGTGGAGAACCTTTACACCAACCGCATTGTGCCGGTTTATCCGCTGACGCAAAATGTGACCCAAAAATGGATGCGTCGCCTGATGAACCAGGTGGTGAACTACTGGGCGCCCAAGTTGACCGATCACCTGCCCGAAACGATTCGCTCAGCAGCCGGTTTGGTGGACCTGGGAACGGCGTTACAGCAAATTCACTGGCCCGATAGCCAGGAAAAGTTACGCGCTGCCCGTGAGCGGCTGGCGTTTGATGAAATTTTCTTCCTGCAGATGGGCGTCATGCGTCAACGGCGCGAATGGCAAGCGGTGCAGGGACGCGTCTTTGAGGTGCCTGATGACTGGCTGGAAGAACGCCTGACCGCCCTGCCGTTTGCGTTGACCAATGCCCAACGCCGCGCCCTGAGCGAGATTCGTCAGGACCTGCGCTCCGGGAAGCCGATGAACCGCCTTCTGCAAGGAGATGTCGGCTCCGGGAAGACCATCGTTGCCGCCCTGACAGCGGCAATCGTCACCCAGGGCAACGCGCAGGCGGCGATCATGGCTCCCACTTCCATCCTGGCCGAACAGCATTACCGCACTTTTCAGAACGTTCTGGCCGGGGAAAACGGCTTTCTCCCGTCGGAACAAATCCGTTTGCTGGTGGGCGACACGCCTGAAAAAGAAAAAGAAGAAATTCGCGCCGGCCTGGCCAGTGGAGAAATCAAGATTGTCATCGGCACCCATGCCCTGATTGAAGACCCCGTGACTTTTGCTGATCTACAATTCGTTGTTGTAGATGAGCAACATCGTTTTGGCGTTGAACAGCGGGCTGCCTTGCGGGCAAAAGGCACCAATCCGCACTTGCTGGTGATGACCGCCACACCCATCCCCCGTTCGCTGGCGCTGACCCTCTATGGCGACCTGGACCTGACCGTCCTCGATGAATTGCCGCCGGGGCGGCGCCCGATCCCCACGTATGTCTTGACTGCAAGCGAACGCGAACGGGCCTACAGTCTTATCCGCAGTCAGGTCAAAAGCGGCCACCAGGCCTTCATCATCTACCCTCTGGTGGAAGAGAGCGAGAAAAGCGACCTGATGGCTGCCACCCAGGAACATGAGCGCCTGCAAAAGGAGATTTTCCCCGATTTGAAACTCGGTCTCCTGCATGGGCGGATGCGCCCGGATGAAAAAGAAGCAGTCATGCTGGCCTTCCGCAATCGGGTGTACGACATCCTCGTCTCGACAACTGTCGTCGAGGTGGGTGTAGATGTCCCCAATGCGACCGTCATGCTCATCGAAGGCGCAGAACGCTTTGGCCTGGCCCAATTGCATCAGTTACGCGGCCGGGTGGGACGCGGGGAGGCCCAATCCTATTGTCTGCTCATTCCTCATAACGAGGACGCCGCCGAAAATGAACGCTTGCAAGCCATGGTGGAGACCAACGATGGCTTTGTCCTGGCTGAACGCGACCTGCAACAGCGCGGCCCCGGTGAATTCCTGGGAACGCGGCAAGCCGGCTTTGCCTCCAGCCTGAAAATGGCCTCTTTGAGCGACATTCACCTGATTGAAAAAGCCCGCATCCAGGCCCAGGCGCTTTTTGAGCGCGACCCGAACCTGGAAGCCCCGGAACACAGTTTACTGGCCGAGGCCTTGAACCGATTTTGGGGCAGCGGCAAAGGGGACATCAGTTAAACAGCACTCTGAAAGTGAAATCCTTATGGTAAAAGCCCTCTTCCCTGGCACATTTGACCCCATCCATTATGGCCACATGGATATTGCCAATCGCGCGGCTCGCCTGTTCGATGAACTGGTGATTGGCGTTTATGACCGGCCTCTCAAGAGCCTCATGTTTTCGCCCGCCGAGCGACTGGCAATCGTCACAGAAGCCTTCAAAGACAATCCAAAAATCAGCGTGGTCGGCTACAACGGCCTCACCGTTGAATTTGCCCATCAGATTGGGGCGCAAGTGATCGTCCGCGGTCTGCGCGTCTTTTCCGACTTTGAGTTTGAATTCCGCATGGCCCTGGCCAATCATCGCCTGGCCCCCGATATCGAAGTGGTCGTCTTTATCACCGACGAAGAACACACCTTCCTTTCGGCTTCGACAGTCAAAGAAATCGCCTCGCTCGGAGGCGATGTCTCCAGCATGGTTCCTTCGTTCGTCAACGAAGCCCTTAAAGCCAAAGTCGCCGGCTTAAGCGAACAACAGTTACGGCCGTTTGGGATTAAAGTATAATTGTAACGCGCCTGTGGAGGTCGTTATGGACATTCTCCAGCTTGTGGACCGACTTGAGGAATTATTCAACGAAAGCCGACCGATTTGGCTGACGCATAGCGTAATTGTCAATGAGGACAAATTCCTGGACATCATTGACCAGATGCGCATCAGCATCCCGGAAGAGGTCAAGAAAGCCCAACAACTCTATGCCCAAAAGGATCGCATTCTGGCTCAGGCGCAAGAAGAGGCCAATCGGACCATTGAACTGGCGCGCCAGAAGGCCGCAGAATTGATTGAAAAAGATACGCTCGTGATCGAAGCCAAACGCCGGGCTGCCGAAATCCTGGAACAGGCAAATCGCGAAGCCGAGGAAATCAGGAACGGGGCCGACCAGTATTCTCACGACGTTTTGGCGGGACTGGTGGAAGAAATGGAACGTTTGCTCAATCAAGCCCGGAATGGCATGATGCTGCTGGAACAAAAAAGCAAAAAAGAGTCTCCTGCAAAAAGGTGAAAATCGAACCACAAAGACACGGAGACACGAGTAAGTAAATGAAAGGAAACTTTGTGACTCCGTGTCTTCGTGGTGAAACTTCAGGGTTTTTGCAGTGGAGTCGTAACTATTCAGGCTGTCATTGCGAGGGCGTTCTCTGCCCGAAGCAATCTCGTCTTGAACAGGAAAAACCATGCTTTGGGAGACTGCTTCACTCGCAAAAAGCGCTCGTTCGCAGTGACACCCCTGTTTCGAGTGGATGGCTGAATAGTTACAACGAAGCAATCTCGTAGCAGACCGGGAGAGTGCTTCACTATATCGCTCACAGCAACAAAAAACTTAGGCCTTGTTAGGGTAAAATTCACATTTTCGTCCTATTCTGCTAAACTATGGGTATGGGCAAGCATACACATATCGAGTTGACAGCAGAAGAACGGACAGAGCTTGAGCAGTTGATTCGCACCGGTAACACTCCGGCCCGTACCAACACCAGAGCGCGTATCCTGCTTCTGAGCGACCGCAGTCAAGGCCAGAAGCGAACGGATCAGGAAGTTGCCGAGGCGGTCTTGTGCTGCAAAAGCACGGTCATCAATGTACGGCGGCGTTTTCTGAGCGCTGGATTGCACGCTGCGTTGTATGACAAAGATCGGCCCGGCGCTCCGCCCAAGTTCACTGGCGAGGTTGAAGCCAGGTTGACGATGTTGGCCTCCAGTGACCCACCGGAGGGCGCCGCACGCTGGACCTTGCGCTTGCTGGCCGAAAAGATGGTCGAACTGGGCTACGTCGACTCAATCAGCTATGTCACCGTTGGCGAGCTGCTAAAAAAAACCAGATCAAGCCCTGGCGGGTAAAGTCTTGGTGTGTCGGCAAGCCCTGTGGGACGTACGTTGCCAAGATGGAAGACGTGCTGGACGTCTATCAACGGCCCTACGACCCCAAACGGCCAGTTGTTTGTCTGGATGAGGCCAGCAAAGAACTGCATGACACTCCCCGTGGCCGCTTGCCTCTCCAGGCGGGTCAGCCCCTGAGGGAGGACTACGAATACGAACGGCACGGGGTTGCCAATCTCTTCCTGGCTATCGAACCCCTGCGGGGGTGGCGCAAGGTGCGCGTCACGGCACGACGTACCAAGCGTGACTTTGCCGAACAACTGCGCCTGCTCTCGGACGAAGATTATCCTGAGGCCGAGTGCATCATTCTGGTCGTTGACAACCTGAACACCCATGGGCCAGGTGCACTCTATGAAGCCTTCGAGCCGGAAGAAGCCCATCGCCTGGCAGCGCGCTTCGAATGGCATTACACGCCCGAACACGGCAGCTGGCTCAATGTCGCCGAGTGCGAACTCTCCGTGCTGGCCACGCAATGCCTGGAACGGCGGATTCCAGATAGGGATACACTTGTCCGCGAGATCGCTGCTTGGGAGGAACGCCGCAACAAGGCGTGCTGCAAAGTGATCTGGCAGTTCACCACCGCCGATGCTCGCATCAAGCTTAGACGCCTGTATCCGGCTGTAAAAGAACAAAATCTAACCTAACAAGGCAGTAGACCACTTGCGTTGAAAACGCTTATTCTGACTCAAGTTAAGCAAAAAAACAAACGTCCCGCTGCACAGCAAAGCATCCAGCGTAGCGAGCAGGGTATTGCACTGTTTCTAAAAAACGCGCCAATACACCGCTTGACAAAATTTGATAAGAAGTTAATATGCTCTTTGGTAGAAGTTGGAGTCATCATAACCCTAAGTTTCTACCAAAGGACGGTTTTACTCAAGAGCGGACCGCCCACAATTTTGTCTAAACTCGAGACTTAAAGCAGCATGCGTTCTTCCGATTCTCCCTATCTCTCTGATTGGTTTGTAATCTCTCTGCGCTGGCTGGCTCTGGTCGGCGCACTTATTGCTCTTTCGCTGGGAGAACGTTTGCTTATACTGCCAAACATCTTGCTTTTTCTGCTCCTGGCGTGGAACCTGATTCTCACCATCCTGGCCGGACTCAACAGTCGTTTTACATACTACCGCCACATTTGTGTTGCGGCTGATTTTCTTATCGTTTTCCTCTACTTCATTCTTACAAAAGGCTTCAGTTTTCCGCTCTGGTGGCTGGGCATTTTACCCATCATGACCGCCTCGCTCTACTTCGAATGGCGCGGGATGATTGTGGTCACCATGTTGTTGATTGTGGCACAGACAGCCACGACCTTCCTGTTTGTAGCCGACCCCTTTGCCCTGCTCTTCCCTGCCGGCTCGGCAATCTTCTTGTTGCTCTTTGGAGCCTTGTTTGCTGCTTACAGCACGCGTCTGTATCGGGTGTTACGGAAGAATTACCAGGCCCGGCCGGAAGCCCAAGCCCAAAAACGGCGCATCGAACAGGATCGCATCCGCACTATCTATCGCCTGACCTCTACCCTGACCAGCACGCTCAACTATCAACGCGTCCTTGAGTCGGTGCTAGACCTGAGCCTGAGCGCCGTCAACCCTGACCCTGAAATTCCAATTGATGATCGGCTGATCAGCGCTGTTCTTCTGTTTTCCAAGGACGGCTCCCTGGAAATTGTTTCCGACCGCGGATTGACTCCTGCCGATAAACGCATTTCTCTCCCCGGCAAAAGCGGTGCGTTGGGGCAGGCCATTGAAGAAGACCAGCCCGTTCTCTTAGCGAATCCTAAAAACGACCCCGAGGTAGGGAAACTGGTCACCTTGCGCAACTATCAGGAAGCGTACTGCTTCCCCCTGCGAAGTGGATTCAATGCCTATGGCGTTCTACTGTTTGGTCACCCCCAGGCAGGCTATTTCACACCCGATCGGCGCGAGATGCTGGATATTCTGGGGCGGCAGGCTGTGGTGGCTATCCAAAATGCCCGTCTCTACCAGGATTTGCTCGATGAACGCGATCGGATGATTGAAGTGCAAGAAGAAGCGCGCAAAAAACTGGCTCGCGATTTACATGACGGCCCAACACAATCGGTTTCTGCCATTGCGATGCGCATCAACCTCGTTCAGCGCCTGCTCAGTCGCGGAGAAGTGTCCTCTGCCACCGAAGAACTGACCCGCATCGAAGAACTGGCGCGTCGCACGACCAAAGAAATCCGCCACATGCTGTTTACGCTCCGTCCCCTTGTCCTCGAAAGCCAGGGGCTGGCCGCCGCTTTGCAGGCAATGGCCGAAAAAATCAAAGAAACCTATTCCCAAGAGGTCCTGGTCAGCGTGGACGAAAAAGTCCTGGAAAATGTAGAAATCGGCAAACAAAGCGTCATCTTCTTCATCGTTGAAGAGGCAGTCAACAATGCCCGCAAGCACGCCCAGGCACCGCACATTTGGGTCCGTCTGCTGCCAATGGGACAAGACATGTTGCGGCTGGAGATTCAAGATGACGGCGTCGGCTTTGATGTAGAAGCCGTGACCCGCGCCTACGATCAACGCGGCAGTTTGGGGATGGTCAACCTGCGCGAACGCACCGAACTGATCAACGGCCTGCTCGACATCCGGTCCGCGCCCGGCAAAGGGACAATGGTCAGGGTGTACATTCCCCTCACCGAAGAGGCCGCTGACCGGTTGCATCATGCTGCTAAAAAATAACCTTCTCCCATGCCATTAGCCAGCGGACTGTACTATTTTGCCCATCAAAGCGGCGGTTACGAAAAGCCGCCGGTCATCCTCCTGCACGGCGCAGGCGCCGATTGTTTCCTCTGGCCGCCCGAAATTCGCCGCCTGCCCGAACTGCGCGTCTTTGCCCTCGATCTGCCAGGGCATGGAAAATCTACCGGCCCAGGCCGCCAATCGATCGAAGAATATGCCCGCTGCGTGATTTCATTTCTGGACACAATCAGCCTGTGGAAGGCCGTTTTTGTCGGCCATTCGATGGGTGGCGCCATCGCCCTCAGCCTCGCCCTGGAATTCCCCGAACGAACTGCTGGGCTGGGACTGATTGCAACCAGTGCCCGTTTTTCACTGCCACCCTCCCTGCTCGAAGATGCCTCCACCCCGGCCACCTTTTCCTCAGCCGTCGAGCAATTGCACACCTTATCCTGTGGACCGCATACCCCTGCTGATGTAGCCAAACAAACCCTCAAGCGGCTCCAGGCCATCCGCCAGACATTGCTTTACGCAGACCTGCAAGCCTGTTCCCGCTTCGACGTCCTCTCCCGCCTGGATTCGATTCAAGTCCCCTCGCTGGTCATCTGCGGCACAGAAGATAAACTCACCCCTCTGCGCCAGGCATCTTTCCTGGCTCAGGGCATCCCAAACGCGGCATTGCAAACGATAGATGGGGCAGGCCACCTGGTCATCCTGGAACAACCTCAGCGGGTGGCTCGACTTCTCTCGATCTTTCTCAAAACCATCCCCTATCAGCCGGGCAGGTAGCCGCATCATGCCCTTTCCCCAAAAACATCTCTCAATTTGGGCAAAATGTTTTGCAAGGCCCGGCCGCGATGGCTGAGGCGATTTTTTTCGTCCAGGCTCAATTCGGCCATTGTTTTGCCCAATTCAGGCAGCCAAAACAGGGGGTCGTAGCCAAACCCTCCCTGGCCGCGTTCTTCGGGGATAATTTCCCCCTCGCATACACCTGTGGCAAAAATGACCTCTCCCTCAGGAAGAGCCACTGCAATCGTGGCCCGAAAGCGCGCCGTCCACGGGCGGGGAAAGTGCTGCAACTGCTCCAGTAAATAGCGGCGGCGGCTGGCTTCGGTAGAAGGTTGGAGGCCGAAGCGATTCGAATGGAGACCCGGCCGACCGTCCAGCGCGTCCACTTCCAGCCCCGAATCGTCTGCCAGCGCAGGCAGGCCACTCGCCTGAGCAAAGGCAAGGGCTTTTTTAGCAGCATTTTCAGCATAATTCAGGCCGTCTTCCTGCACTTCCAGAGTCAGCCCAATCTCAGCCGGGGTGACCAGGTCCAGATTCAGAGCCGATAAAATTTCCCGAATCTCAATAATTTTTCCTTTATTGTTGGTGGCAATCAATAGTTGTTTCATGGATGAGCCTTTTTAGAAAATTGAGACGTGATTTGGGAAAGTGCCCAGGCGGCATGTTCGGCCAGCATCTCATCCTCCCCGGCAGCATACTGCAACAGGAGCGACGAGGCTTCGGGCAAGGCGGCATTGCCAACAGCGACCATGACGTTGCGCAAGTACCCGCGCCAGCGCGCCCGCTGGACAGGGCTTTCTTTGAACTTCTGATTGAATTGCTGGCGAGTTAACGACAATTCCTCGAGTAAGTCCGGGGCCGGGAGGCCGGGGCGGGGAGCAAAATCAGGATCCGGGTCCGGTCTGGCGCGCCGATTCCAGGGACAAACCATCTGACAGATGTCGCAGCCAAAAATCCAGTTCCCCACCTGCGGGCGCAATTCTGGCGGAATGCTGCCTTTGTTCTCAATCGTGAGATACGAGAGGCAGCGCCGGGCATCCAACGTGCGGTCGGGTAAGATGCAGCCGGTAGGACAGGCTTCGATACACCGGGTGCAAGTGCCGCAACGGTCCGCGAGGAAGGGCGGGTCTGGTTCAAGTTCGATGCCCAGCAGGAGTTCGGCCAGGAAGAAAAAGGAACCGAGTTGGGGATGGATGAGACAGGTGTTTTTGCCGACCCAGCCGAGGCCGGCGCGCTGGGCCAGGTCTCGTTCGAGGAGGGGGCCGGCGTCGGTGTAGAAGCGGTACGGGACCGGTACACCGGCTTCCCGTTGGACAAAGTCCGCCAGCGCCTGGAGTTTTTCCGGCAAAACAAGATGGTAGTCGCGGCCCCAGGCGTAGGCCGCCAGCCGTCCCCGGTGCGGCTGCCCGCCCTGAAGCCCGACCGATCGTGGGTGAGCGTAGCGCATGGCCAGGACGAGGATGGATTTGCATTCGGGCAGCAGCAGGCGCGGGTCAGCGCGGCGCGGGTCTTCCAGGTATTTCATCGACGCGTGCCGCCCCATGGCCAGCCAGTTTTGGAAAGCCAGCCAATGGGGCGGAGGATCGGGCGTGGTAATGCCAGCCAGGTCAAAGCCGAGGCGCAGGGCCTCTTCTTTTACTCGCCGGGCCAGGGACATGTCAGGGTGTAGGTGTGCCAGGGACGCGGAAGATGACCCAGAATTCGGGGCCAAAGAAGACGCCTTTGTCGTTCTGCAGGCGGAAGACAACGCCGTACCCTTCCGGTTTCGTCGGAGCAGTCATCGTCACCGAGAGATCCACTTCTTCGCCAGGGAGGACTTCCTCGGGGAAATTGGTCGGGCCGGGCGGAGTAAAGACACCGTTCTTGCCGGTATCAGTGACGTAACTAAAAACCACTTTGTAGGACGTCGTCCAGGTGCATGGTCCGAGGTTTTTGAAGCGCCAGGTCTTGACAAAAGTTGTCCCGGCGGGGATTTCTGAAAAGTCAGGAACAGTGACGTCTTTAACAAAGAGAGCATTGTCGCACGACGCCATTTGCGTGGGAACAGGCGTGTTGATCGGGAGAGGCGTATTGGTCGCTGCCCCAGGAGTGAAGGTATTGGTAATCAGAGGGGTGTTGGTCGGTTCTGGAATGGGGGTATCCTGGGGTGTAGGAGTGGCTTCAGGGGTCGGAGAAGCGGCCAGAGCAGTCACCGTTTGGGCGACAATCAGGGTTTCAGCAGCCTGGGTGTAAAAGAGATTAGGATCAGGTTGGGAGGCGCCCAGGTTGCAGGAAGCCAGCAAGAAGAGAAGCAAAAAGGCAGATGGGAAAATAATTTTTGGTAAGCGAGACATTGGTTCCTCCTTCGAGTTCTCGCGCACCGGCTGGCGGAGCGCGGGTAATGCCATTATAACAGAATGGCTTTTGGTCTTTGCAGGTTTGTGTTGAGTACCTGCAGACCAACTCACCACTTTTTTTGTGCAGGCAGATCTCTACCGCAGGCTATTTATGCACGAACAAACTTATGATATACTGGCTTTATCAAAATTTAATCAAGAGGAGAATGCAATGAAAACCCGTTCTATTGCCCCACTTTTGACAGGAGGAGGAATGGTATTGCTTGTCACATTAGCCTGTAGCATGAGCATTGCTCCGCCTTTACAGCCGAAACCAACCGAAACGCCTTTGCCATCTCCAACCCCCGTCCCGAGCAACACCCCAACTCCCCTGCCATCCAACACACCTACACCTGTTCCCCCCCCACCAGATTTCTTTACCGAACAATTCAGCGAAGAGAATGGTCTGTGGACATGGTGGGTCATCGGCCCCAACGCTGACCAGTATGAAGATACTGTGACCGTTTCCTGGGACAGCGATGTCTTGCGAGTCGAAATTCCTCAGACCCAACTGTACGTTTATTTCTTCTATGAGCCCTATACCTACACCGATGTAAGGCTGACGATGGAGGCTACCAATCGCGGAGCCAATACGAACAACGTCAGCCTGGTTTGCCGGTACGACGCAGAAAACAGGAATTGGTATGAGTTCAGCGTCGGCAGCGGTGGTGACTGGTATCTGTTTGCCCATACAGACGATGGATATCACTTACTGAACAGCGGTGGCGCCCGCACGCTCAAGATGGGTCATGCCACCAATCAATACGGAATGGACTGTATTGGCAACAAAATTTCGCTCTTTGTCAATGGACAGGAACTGATCGGGAGTCCATTTACGGATAAACGGTACGGATTCGCCGAAGGGCAAGTCGGTCTCAACATTTCGTCTCTGGATATTCTGAATGTGGCTGTGGACGTGGAATGGCTGGATATTGCCCAACCCTGACAGGCCGGGAGGCGTCAGGGCGCGGCAGGCTCGAGGGTGCGTAAAATGATTGCAGATTGCTCAGCAGAAGCCGGTTGCGGCAGTCCATTGACAATGACGACTGGGAACCAGTCATAGCGAAGTAAACCGTTTTGATCTACGAGCAAACGCAAGATGACCGAGCGATTTTCGGGCATGGCAAAGTCATCGAACACAAAGTTGCCGAGGCTATAGGCAATCAGTGCGCCATGATACTGCTCGATGTGTTGCAGCCGGTGAGGGTGAGAGCCAATGACTGCCACCGCGCCAGCATCTACAGCCGCGGTAGCCACGTTCCGTTGCAGGCCGACGGGTAAATCATTGCCTTCGTAGCCAAAGTGCATGAAGACGATGACGACATCCGCCTGTTGACGAGCAGCGCTGACATCGGCTTGAATGGCACTCGTCTCGGCCCAGGCAATGCCTGGTAATTCTGCCGTGGCGATCCAGAGTCGGGTGTCGAAGCCGCGATATTCGCGCGGCACGTCCACGTACGATAAGAACGCGATGCGGAGGCTGTTCTTTTCCAGAAAAAGCGGCCCGGCTGCCGCTTCCAGGGGGCCAAAACCGACCGTCGCAATTCCCTGCTCGGCGAGTAATTGTTGGGTTTGAGCCATGCCTTCCTGTCCATAGTCGAGGGCGTGATTGTTGCCCAGAACGGCAATGTCAAAGCCTGCCAATCCAAGCGCCTGGGCGCTGATGGGAGGCGCAGCAAACGTGTAGGATTTCGGCTGAGGCTGCCCCCGGTCGGTAATTGCGCATTCCAGATTGCCAGCAAGAATGTCTGCCGTGGAAAGGATGCTCTGGACGTCGGCGAAAACAATTTGTGGTCCTTCGTCCAGAATCCGTTCGCCAACTGTACGCGCCAGCATGATGTCACCGACGGCCATGATCGTCACCGGAGAAGGGGCCGGGGTGACCGTGGCAGTGGGAGAAGGAGTGGCAGAAGGAGCGGGGGAAGGCGTGGCCGTGAAAGTAACGGTCGGCACGGAAGTGGGGGTAGCAGAGGGGTGAATCCCTTGCAAAAACGGCGCGGCATAGGACTGGCTGGCACAGGCCGTCAGAAACAAAACACAAGCCACTGCAATCAGACGAGACAAGGATTTCATCGAGCGGTTGTTATAACACAGGTCAGGCCAGGCGGCTACGGTTTTGTCGCCCGAGGCGCCAGGTCACCAATCCCAGGATGGCTCCCGCCAGGTCAACGACGAGGTCAAACAGTTCTGCGCCCAAGCCAGGCCAAAAGCCCCTGGTAAGGATTTGGAAGGCTTCCTGTAAAACGCCAAACAGCACGACAACAGCCAGCAGAATTGCCAGTTTTTGCAACGAAGTTGGAGGGTTCCACAACGCCAGAAGAAATGCCAGGATCGCATACAGCAAGGCGTGCATGAGGACATGCATCCAGGCGGGGGAAAAAATCTGGTTGAAAAGGTCGGCACAGGGGGGCCAGAACTGGCTCAGGAACGCCAGTGGGAGGAGAAGGCCGATGAACCAGAGCAGGATCAGGGTCCGAAGCCAGAAACGGCGTCTAGAAAAAGGCCGGAGCGCAGGCAGTTGCGTCCCGGCCTTTCGTTGCTCAAAAGGGGTCATTCAGGGTGTGCACCGGCCATCCACAAGCCAAGTTGTTCGCGAGTCACTTGATCGGCATCTACCGTGGCGACGATCTGACCGCGATACATGACGGCGATTCGGTCGGAGAGGGCCATGATTTCATCCAGTTCGGCAGAGACAAGCAGGACACCGAGGCCGCGGTCGCGCATGGCGACGATTTCCTGGTGAATGTATTCGATGGAGCCGACGTCGAGGCCACGGGTGGGTTGGTTGGCAATCAGCAAGTTGATGTTGTGACTGAGTTCGCGAGCCACAATCACTTTTTGCTGGTTGCCGCCCGAAAGTTTACCGACGTTGACATAAGCCGAAGGGGTGCGGATATCGAAGTCTTCGATTAGTTTTTTAGCATTGGCTTCGATGGCCGCTGGCTGCATCACGCCGCGTTTGCCAAAGGGCAATTTGTAGTAGGTGTTGAGCACCAGATTGTCGGCCACCGAGTAAGAGAGAACCAGGCCATGGCGTTGACGGTCTTCGGGGATATGCGCCATGCCGGTCTCGGTGAGAGGACGTGGCGGTTGATTGGTGAGATCGCGACCGCCGAACCACATTTTGCCACGTTCGGCAGGGCGCAAACCGGTGAGGGCTTCGACCAGTTCGGTCTGACCGTTCCCCTGCACCCCGGCAATGCCGAGGATTTCGCCGGATCGGACCTCGAACGAGACGCCGCGCACGGTCTCGATGCCGCGCCAGTCCTGGACGTGCAAATCTTCGACCTTGAGCACGGTTTCGCCAGGCTGGGCCGGCTTTTTCTCGACCTTGAGAATGACCTCCCGGCCGACCATCATCGCCGCCAGTTTCTGCTCATTGGTCTCCTGGGGTGTGGTCGTGCCAACCACCCGCCCGGCGCGCATGACGGTAATCCGGTCGGCAATGGCAAGCACTTCTTTCAGTTTGTGCGTGATAAAAATGATCGAGACGCCGCGCTCGGTCAGTTCACGAATAATGCGGAAGAGTTCTTCCACTTCTTGAGGCGTGAGCACTGCGGTCGGTTCGTCCAGGATCAAGATGTTTGCCTTGCGGTAGAGGGTTTTGACAATTTCGACGCGTTGTTGCACGCCGACCGGTAACTGGCCAACGATGGCGTTGGGATCAATCTCGAGGCCATATTGCCTGGAAAGGGCCTCGATTTCTTTGATCACGGCCTTCATGTCCAGCACGCCGTAGTGGGTCGTTTCATCGCCCAAAATGATGTTCTCTGCTACGGTAAAGACCGGCACGAGCATGAAGTGCTGGTGCACCATGCCAATCCCGGCCTGGATCGAGTCTTTGGGCGAGTGAATGGCAATGGGTTGGCCGTTGACGTGAATTTCGCCGGAGTCGGGCCGGTAGAGGCCGTAGAGGATATTCATCAAGGTGGTCTTACCGGCGCCGTTTTCGCCGAGCAAGGCATGGACTTCGCCCCGGCGCAGGTTAAAGTTGACGTGGTCATTGGCCAGCACGCCGGGGAATTGCTTGGTGATATTCTTTGCTTCGAGGACAATCGGTTGTTCGCTCATGACGGCCTCCTATTTCTCATATGGCTGGCCGTCGGCCGCAGGTGGAATAGTCTTGCCGATGATGCCGGTCAGGATAATCATGGTCAAAATGTAAGGCGTGAGGCCCACGACATAGGAATTTTGCAAGAAGGCAAGATTAGCCGGAATGACGTCGCGGAAGACTTGCATGTTGATTTGCAAAGCCTGCGCTGCGCCAAATACGAGCGAGGCGGCCCAGGCCCCAAAGGGAGTCCAATTGCCAAAGATCATGGCTGCCAGGGAAATGAAGCCACGCCCATTGGTCATAATCGGTTCAAAGGAGGGAACCGACTCAAGGGTAAAGTAGGCGCCCGCCAGACCAGCCATCAGGCCGCCAATCAAGACATTCCAGTAACGCATTCGTTCAACGCTGATGCCCAGCGTATCAGCGGCGCGTGGGTGTTCCCCAACAGCGCGAGTACGGAGACCCCAGCGAGTCTTGAACAAGACAAAATGAGTGACGATCACCAGCACAATGGCAGTGATGGCAATTGGTTGCTGGTCGAACAGTTTGCCCAAAGCGTTGGCGACAATCTGACAGCCCTCGCTGTTGCCGGTGGCATTGCAAATGGCCTGGATGCCTTCTTGAACCGGAATGTGGATGATGGGAAGTGTGCCCGGCGCATGGGGGACATTGCCACCAAAGATGCTGCCCTTTTCGAAGAACAACTGACGGTTGAGGAAACCGGTAATGCCAACCGCCAGGATGTTAATGACCGTACCACCAATAATCTGATCCACTTTGAAGGTAATCGAAAGAACGGCGTGAAGCAGAGACATGAGAACACTGCTCAAAATCGCAATCACTACGCCAATGAGAAGGCTGGGAAGAGGTGACACGCCGAGAATGGTGTTCATGTAAATCGCGCCCAGCCAGCCGAAGAAAGCAGCAGTGAGCATCATGCCTTCGATACCGATATTGACAACGCCAGAACGCTCACAAAAGATACCCGAAAGCGCACCGAGGGTAAGGGGGGTAGCAACGCCAATGGTCGTCGCCAGCATGCTGGCGATGATGATAATTGGATGCTGCTTCACACTCCCCACCAGCACGACTGCGCCAAACAGGACGGCGATGATGATGAGAATAAAGCCGAAACGTTTCCAGTCCATAGCGTAACTCCTAACCGCCCCAGCCGCGCGTCAGGACAACCCGTTCGCCACGAGAGCGAATGCGGTAAACATAGCGAATAATTGCATCTGCGGCCACGAACAGCAAAATCAGTGCCTGAATCACCGAGATGACATCCACCGGGATTTGCGTGAGAAATTGCATGCGCGTTGCGCCGTTGCGCATGGCGCCGAACAAAATCGAGGCCAGAACGACTCCCAGCGGATGCGTCTTGCCGAGCAAGGCAATGGCAATTGCATCGAAACCGTAGCCAATGGAGAAACCAAGTTCGTGACGATAATTGAGACCGGTGACTTCGATAGTGCCTGCCAGGCCTGCCAGGAAACCGGAGAAAGCCATCGTCAGGATAATGGTCCGCTTGACATTGATTCCGGCATATTTGGCAGCATCCGGGTTGGCGCCAACGGTGCGAATCTCAAATCCCAGGGTAGTTTTCCAGAGCAGGAACCAGACCAGCCAGGCTGCCAGGAGGGCCAGCACAACCCCCCAGTGAACACGAAAACCATCAAAGAGAGGAGGAATACGAGCAGTGACCGCAATTTCGGGAGTGCGGGCAATAACGTTTTGCGGATTGGGATCCTTCATCGGGCCATTGAGCAGGTAAGAAGTCATGTTGAGGGCAATGTAGTTCATCATGATTGTGTTGATGACTTCGTGCCCGCCCGTATAGGCCTTGAGAGCACCAGGAATAGAGGCCCACAATGCCCCGCCCAGTGCACCCAGCCCAATCGCCAGGGGAACATGGATAATTGCAGGAAGGTCAAAACCGAGCCAATCGGGGAGAGCGTAACCGACCAACGAGGCGATCACCGCGCCGAGGGCCAGTTGACCCTCCGCGCCGATGTTGAAGAGGCCGCCTTTGAAGGCCAGCGCAACTGCCAGACCAGCAAAAATGTAGGGGGTCGCCCATACCGCTGTCTCACTGATGGCTTTGGGCGTGCCAAATGCTCCCTGAAACAGGCCAATATAGGCAGCAAACGGGTTGCCACCCACCGCCAGAATGACCAGCCCACCCACGACAACAGCAGTCACAACGGCAAGCAATGGCACCAGGAGAGAATCGACCCAGTTAGCAAAAAAAATCCTGAGCAAATTTGAGATCTTGGAACGCAGCATGTGCACCTTAGAGACAGAACTTGAGAGTCAGACAACAGGGGAAAGGGAAAATCCCTTTCCCCTGTTTTGCGCAAACGATGAATGGGATTACGGCTTCACAGGCGGGACATTGGTCTGGAGTTCGCCGCTCAGCAGCATGGCGTTGATTTCTTCCATGCGAGCCTTGACTTCGGCGGGAACTTCGTTTTCCAGATCGTGATAGGGAGCATAGCCGGCTTTGCCCATGTAGTTACCAGCCGGGAAGGCTGCGCCACCAGATTGAGCGTCCTTAGCCAGAGCAATCAGTTCGGCCACACCAGGGGTGATGAGTTTCATAGCGCTCGAGAGCAGGCGAGGAGCGGCCTCGGGCAGGGTGTAGTACTGGTCAGTATCAACACCGATGGCATAGACACCGCGAGCAGCCGCTTCGGTGACCGCGCCGTTACCGGTCTTGCCGCCAGCGCCGAAGATGACATCCACACCCTGGTCGATCATGGAATCGGCAGTCTGGGCGCCCCATTCGGGATCCACAAAAGTCTTGTCGAAACCAACGTCGCTGTGGTAAACGACAATAACTTCAACATCCGGATTGATGTAGGCTGCGCCAGCGCGATAGCCTTCACCAAAGCGCCAGACGGGCGGAACGGCATCGGTACCGCAGATAGCGCCGATCTTGCCAGTCTTGGTCATCATGGCTGCCAGGGCACCCACGAGGAAACCAGCCTGATCTTCGGGGAAGTTGAGACCAGCATAGTTGGTCAGGTCGTTGCTGGGATCATCATCATACGGCCAGGCCTGGAACTGATCCACGCCGATGAAGTAGGTGTTCGGGTACTGCTGAGCCGCGGCATAGGTGGCCTCGCCCAGAGCAAAACCGACGGTCACGATGACATCGTAACCAGCATCGGCGAACGTGGCGATGTTCTTGGCGTAATCTTTGGCATCGGTCGTCTCAATGTACTGCACCCAGTCAGCAACGCCGTCTTTCTTGGCCTGCTGCAGGCCTTCCCAGGCGGACTGGTTGAACGACTTGTCGTCAATCTTGCCGACGTCAGTCACCATACCCACGCAGAAGACCTCGGGCTTGGTGCAGTCGGGGGCGGTCGGGGCGCATGCCGGCATGACCAAAGCAGCCACGACCAGGAGTGCAATCAAAGCATACAGTTTTTTCATTTTTCCTTCTCCTCAAAAATAGGTTTAGTGAATTTGAGTTTAAGAGACTTGATGCTTAAAATGACATCCTCTTCGTTTCGAGAGTAACACCTCCTGAACAGTGAAGTCTATGCCCCTGCTCGAATCAGTATACAGCCTATTCAACCTTTTCGCAAGTCTTCAAGATTTTTTTGGGGAGCACGCTTTTCATGATTCTGGTAGATAAAAGTCATAATTTTGCGCTGAATTTACTCCAGCGTGTTAAACGGCTTTCTTTGCCTCGCCGCGCCGAACGCCCCACATCAAAATCAGGGCGATCAGCATGAAGAGGGGAGCGACAATCATGATGTTGTTATAGTCCTTGCCGGTCAACTGGACAATCCAGCCGTTGATGTTGGGACCGGCAATGGCAGCCAGGGTGGAGAACAAATAGTACAGGCCCGTATAGGTGCCAATGCGGCTATCCTCCACCATATCCACCACCATCGGCAGGGAATTGATGTTGATCAAGGCCCATGCTACGCCCGCCATCATCAGGAACAAACTGATGACAGGAATGGTGCCCAAAACCGGCAATCTGGTCAATTGCGTTGTCAAAATTTCAACTGGCAAGAAATACATGGCGGCGATCAGCGTGCCAAGCAGCAAGATGCCCGCCATGATGGTGCGGCGACGACCAATTTTACCGCCGATGAAGCCAGAGACGAGCGCAAACAGAACAAACAGAAGCGAGAGATGCCCCAGCAAGCGGGCGCCATCGGCTTCATTCATCCCCAAATGATTGACAGCGTAGAGGGTAAAGAACGCCTCAATGGCATTGTAACCAACAAACCAGGCAAAAATTGCCAGTAACAGGCGCAGGGCACTTTTATCGTGGGCTTGAATCGGCTCACGTGCCATGTAATAGGCATAGAAGCCAACAAACCAGATCAGGACGAGCACAACCCCCAGACCCACATAGGGAGGAATGCCCAGGTCGGCGCCGATGGTCCGTGCCTCTGGCCACCCAAGAGTGATGCCAAATCCGAATCCCAAAATCAAGACGAGGACGATGAACATCAAAGCACGATTCTGCTTGAGAAAGTCAAAAAACCCCGCAAAAGTATTTTGAGATTCTTCTTGCTGGATTTCATACTCTTTTGGTTCTTTGATGAAGAGAAAAACAAGCAGCGCAGCCACAAGCACCAGACCGGAACCCAACCAGAACGGGAAGGCCGGGTTCATTTTGTAGAGCGCCGAGCCGCCCAGGAAAGAAATGATTGCGCCAATGCCGCCCATAAAGTTGATGATGCCGTTGGCCTGCGAACGCTTCGGAGAAGGGGTAATATCTGGCATCAGGGCGACAACCGGCGTGCGCCAGAAAGCCATGCTCAGAATCAGGGTCGTGGTACATGCCACAAAAATTGGAAGCACAGCGGCCAGGGGGATCAAGCCAAAGACAAGGGCCGCCACAGGGGCGCCAATGAGAATAAAAGGCATGCGTCTGCCGATTTTCGTCCGCAGCCGATCAGACCAGGCACCCACCGGCGGTTGGATGAACAAGGCAGCGATGTTATCGAGGGTCATGAAGAAGCCAATGAACGCCGGTTCCAGGTGAAACCTTTCGGCAAGAAAAATCGGCACAAAGGCGTTGTAGACCCCCCAGATGACGCTTACGCCGAAGAAACCAAAACCAAGCAAGAAAATCTTTCCGTAGTTAAACTTCATGGCCTGTGTTCTCCTTTTTGATTTTTTCAAGTAATCGCCTGTCTTGTTCTGACAGGGGGAAGCGTTCGAGCAAGTCTGGGCGGCGCATCAGCGTCCGGCGGAGGGATTGTTCTCGCCGCCATTGGGCAATTTTAGCATGATCGCCCGAAAGCAAGATGTCGGGCACCTTCCAGCCGCGGAACTCGGCAGGGCGGGTGTAATGCGGGTACTCCAGCAGGCCAGAGGCGTGCGAGTCGTCCAGCGCGCCATCGGGATCGCCCAACACCCCCGGCAGGAGGCGGGAAATCGCATCAATGAGAATCAGAGCCGGCAGTTCGCCCCCGGTCAGCACATAGTCGCCGATAGAAATTTCATCGGTGACGAGGTGCTCGCGAATGCGCTCGTCCACGCCCTCGTACCGGCCACAGAGCAGGGCCAGGCGCGGCTGGCGGGATAACTCAAAGGCAATGCGCTGGTTGAAGACGCGTCCCTGGGGACTGAGCAGAATCAACGGCACGCCGGAATCGGGTCCAAGCACCGCCTCGACAGCAGCAAAAACCGGCTCCGGCTTCATGACCATTCCCCCGCCCCCGCCATAGGGCACATCGTCCGTTACCCGGTGCTTTCCTTCTGCCCAATCGCGGATATTGTGCACCCGCACGTCAATCAAGCCGCGTTGACGGGCGCGTTGAAGAATGCTGCTTTCAAGATAAGGGGAAAAAACGTCAGGCAGGAGCGTAAAGATGTCAAACTCCATACGCCCATTCTAGCCGCAAGTGATTTGTCTGACAAGAGGGGTTGACGCTCTCTCTGTGAAGATGGTAAGATGACAATATGTATCTTCGTGGTTCAAAATGGAATTTACGTCAACGACGACGACGGGTCAACTGGTTTCTCGTTTCCGTTCTCGTGGTTTTGATTCTCATCGTCAGTTATCTCGACCGTTTCGTCATCCCAACGGTCGAGCCACCATTCCTGCCTTCCCCCACTCCGACCCGCCCCCCCGAATCGTACGTCACAGATGCCGAGGCGCTGGTCAATGAAGGGAAGTTCTCGCAGGCCATTGACCTCTACTCCGAGGCAATTTTGCTGGACCCAGATAACGCCTCACTTTACATAGACATCGCTCGCACACAAATCTTCGCCGGTCGGTATGACGATGCCATTGTCAACGCTAGCAATGCTCTGCTCCTCAACCCCGACAATTCAATGGCCTATGCAATTCGTGCCTGGGCACTCACCCGCAAAGGGGAACTGGACGAAGCCGATCAGGTGATTCAAGAGGCACTGCGGATTGACCCGGGAAACGGCATCGCCCATGCTTATTACGCTATTTTGCTCGGCCAAATGTTTGAGCAAAATACCGGTCCTTATGTGGACCCGCTCACCGATGCCATTGAAGAGTCCAAGACTGCTCTAACGCTGGCGCCCGGCACACTCGAAGCACACTGGGCGCGCGGCTATATTCTCTACATCACCGGCAACCCCGAACTGGCCATCGAAGAATACAAGAAGGCCATCGAGATCAATCCCAACATTTCTCAACTTCACCTGGAACTGGGCATAGCCTATCGCGCCGTGGACCAGATTGAACAAGCCCTGGAAGAATACAATCTGGCGAACACCCTCAATCCATCCGATCCGCTCCCCGATCTCTACAGTTCTCGCGCCCTCGCCGTCATCGGGAAATATGCCCAGGCCGTACAATATGCCGAGACGGCACTCAACGATGACCCGACCGACGCCTATTTGCGCGGCAATTACGCCTACATGCTCTACAAGAAAGGCGATTTTGGACTGGCTGCCAACCAGTTCACCCTGGTCATCTATGGCGGCCAGACCGAAGATGGGCAGACAATTGAGCCTCTCCCCATCAGCAACGATGACTGGGTCGCCCGTTACTACTACGCCTATGTCGTCCTGCTCGCCGAACTGGGACGGTGTGATGAGGTGCTAACAGTGACGCAGACCATTCTGGGGGCGTTGCCAGACAACGAATACGCCATCTATAATACCGACTATGCCCTCTCTCAATGCGCTCTCGGCACTCCCACGCCTGCACCATCTGAATCGCAAGGCGAAGCAACTCCAACCCCATGAAGGTTAAACGCCGTCGTTCACTCTTCTATCAGCGCCAGCACATTAACCTGTATCGGCTCTTTGGATTGCTGACGCTATTGAGCATTGGGATGTACGTGGTCTTCGGACTGCAAAGTGGGGTCATCCGTAACCCCTATTTGCCCACTCCCACGGCCACCCGCACGGTCAACTCATGGCGCCTGGAAGGCGATGCCTTCTTCGAAGCCGGTAACCTCAACGCGGCCATTGCAGCCTACCAGCAAGCACTGATTGTCGAGCCTGACAACGCTGAGATCCTGGCCGACATGGCACGCATCCAGGCATATTCCTCTCGCCTGCTGACTTCCGATGCTGACCGCCTGGCGCGGCTGGAAGAGGCCCTGGCTTCGGCACAACGAGCCGCAGAACTGGCGCCAGAAGACGCGAATGTCCTGGCCATCTATGCGTTCGTCCTCGACTGGTATGGCACCCATCCCCTGGTCAGTGAACCCCAAAAATTTTTGAATTTGGGAGAACAGCAGGCCCTGCGCGCCCTTTCCATCGACTCCAGAAACGCCCTGGCACTAGCCTTCTACGCCGAAATCTTGATTGACCAGCAAAAATGGAATCAGGCTGAGCAATACATCACCCAGGCGCTTCAATATGGCTCAGACCTGATGGACGTCCATCGCGTGTATGCGTACTTCCTCGAATCCACCATCAACTACCGGCAGGCCATCGAAGAATATCAGGCCGCCTTACGAATCAACCCCAACCTCACCTTCCTTTACATTTCCATTGGGCAAAACTACCGCACCCTGGCCTTTCGCAGCGCCTCTCCCGCCCAACAGAAAGCCCTCTACGACGAGGCGTTGGCAAACTTTGAAAAAGCAGTGCAGCTCAACGAACAACTGGAAATTGCCGACCCTCTGCCTTACATCGCAATTGCCAAGACTTATGCCCAAGAGGGAGAATTCTTTGCGGCTGCCCTCAATGCCCAAAAAGCCATCGAACTCGAGCCATCCAACCCCGATCTCTACGGCCAACTGGGCAACATCTACAAGCGCGGCCGTAACTTTGAGACGTCAATCATCGCCTTAAAATGCGCAGTGCGCGGTTGTACCCCCTCCGAATCCTGCGAAGCGCGCAACGGCTGCCCTCCCGGCGACGCCGGCACCACCGTCATCGGCTTACCGCTCACCCCCAGTTCAGCGGTCTATTACCTGGACTACGGCTCCGTGCTGGCGGCCTTTAGCCCCATCTACCCCCAATACTGCACTGAGGCGGTGGACGTCCTCACCCAATTAATCCAGGCCTATGGGGACGATCCCGTCCTCCGTCTCAACGCCCAGGATGGCCTTGCCATTTGTGCTTCGGTCATGGCCTCCCAAAAAGCGACCCCCACGCTCATCCCCACGGCCACTCCCACCCCTACGCCCTGACCCCGCCCCACGAGGGGGGAAATATCAGAATTCTGTTAATTTTTCGCTCTCGCTCTTGACTTTCCCTTCAAAGACATGTATCATACCGTTAGCACTCTGAAAGTTTGAGTGCTAAAATATTGCAACAACGAACCTTTTTTGAGGAGGTACCTATGGCGCTAAATCTCAAACCACTCGGCAGCCGTGTCGTTGTCGAACCCATTGAGCAAGAAGAAGTCACTGCTGGCGGCATTGTCCTTCCGGAAACCGCAAAAGAAAAGCCTCAGCAGGGCAAAATTCTGGCCGTCGGTCCCGGTGACCGCGATGAGGGCGGCAACTACATCCCGATGGACGTCAAAGTGGGCGACAAAATCCTGTTCGCCAAATACTCCGGCACCGAGGTTAAGGTAGACGGCAAGAAACTTCTCATCCTGCGCGAGAGTGACATCCTCGCTATCATCGAGAACTAATCCCTAATTTCTGGAGGAATCAAATATGGCAGCCAAACAACTCGTTTTTTCCGAAGACGCCCGACGTCGTTTACAGCAAGGTATTGACATCGTTGCGAACGCAGTAGCGACTACCCTCGGTCCCAAAGGGCGCAACGTTGCCCTCGACCGCAAGTTCGGTTCCCCGACGATCACCCACGATGGCGTGACCGTTGCTAAGGAAATCGAACTCGAAGACCCATTTGCCAACATGGGTGCCCAACTCCTCAAAGAAGCCGCGACCAAAACCAATGACATCGCCGGCGACGGTACCACCACCTCGACCGTCCTGGCCCATGCCATCGTCACCGAAGGCCTCAAGACCCTGGCCGCTGGTGCCAATCCCATGCGCCTGAAACTCGGTATCGAGCAAGCCGTGGACGCCGTGGTCGAGCACCTGCGCAAGATGGCGCAAAAGATCGAGACCAAAGAAGAAATTGCTTCGGTAGCCACCAACTCTGCTGCTGATCCTGAAATCGGTAACCTGATTGCCGACGTCATGGAAAAAGTCGGCAAAGACGGCGTCATCACCGTCGAAGAATCCAAGTCGCTGCAATTCGAGACTGAATACGTCGAAGGTATGCAGTTCGACCGCGGGTACATCTCGCCCTACTTCATTACCGACCCCGAACACATGGAAGCCGTCATTCAGGAGCCTTACATCCTGATCTATGACAAGAAAATCTCCGCCGCGGCCGACATCGTTCCCATCCTGGAGAAACTCGTCCAGATTGGCAAGCGTGACCTAGTCGTCATCGCCGAAGATGTTGACGGCGAAGCCCTGGCCACCCTCGTCCTGAACAAACTCCGCGGCATGCTCAACGTCCTGGCCGTCAAAGCCCCGGGCTTCGGTGATCGGCGCAAGGCCATGCTCCAGGATATTGCTATCCTCACCGGTGGACAGGTCATCTCCGAGGAGACCGGCCGCAAACTTGAGACCGCGACCATCCAGGACCTTGGCCGTTGTGAGAAGGTGGTGGCTGACAAAGACAACACCACCATCGTCGGCGGCAAGGGAGATCCGGCTCAGATCAAAGCCCGTGTAGAGCAAATCCGCGTTGAAATCGAAAAGAGCACCAGCGACTACGACAAAGAAAAACTCCAGGAACGCCTGGCCAAACTCTCCGGCGGTGTCGCCATCATCCGCGTTGGTGCGGCCACCGAAACCGAACTCAAAGAAAAGAAACATCGCGTGGAAGATGCCCTCTCCGCCACTCGCGCGGCCATTGAAGAAGGCATCGTCCCCGGCGGCGAAATCGTCTTCATCAACGCAATTTCTGCGCTCGACAAAGTCAAGATGACCGGCGAAGATGAGACCATCGGCGTCAACATCGTGCGCAAGGCCCTCGAAGCCCCTATCCGCAAACTGGCCGAAAACGCTGGTCAGGATGGCGCCGTCATCATCGAAAACGTCCGTCGCCTCTCCAAAGAACAGAACAACAAGAACCTGGGCTACAACGTCATCACCGGCGAATACGTGGACATGATCAAAGCCGGCATCATTGACCCGCTCAAGGTCGTACGCGGCGCCCTCGAAAACGCCGCTTCCATTGCCTCCATGATCCTCACCACCGAATGCCTCATCACCGACATTCCCGAGAAAGAAAAACCTGCGCCTGTGCCTCCGGGCGGCGGAATGGATTACTAAAATCCATCCTCGAATCAAGGGCGGCCACCCGGCCGCCCCTTTTTTTTTCGGTATAATCTGACCAATGACCGTCTCTTCCTGGACCCGTTTCCTGCTCCCCCTCCTCCTGCTCTCTCTCCTGCTTGCCGCCTGCGGTGCCGACCCGACCCCTGCCGCCACCGCAACGAGCCTTTCCATCCCGACGCCCACCTCCCCTCCCCTCGCAGCCATCGTCAACGGCGAAGGCATTCTGGCCTCCGAATTCCAGGCAGAACTGGCCCGCTACCAGCAGGCGCAAGCCGAACAAGGGCGCACCGTGGCGCCTGAAGAAGCCGCTCAAATCGTTCTCAACGACCTGATTGACCAGACCCTCCTGGCCCAGGCCGCCGCAGCCCAAGACTATGTGGTGGATGATGCCACCGTGCAGGCCCGCGTCGATGCCCTGGCCGCCCAGGTTGGCGGAGCAGAGGCGCTCTCAGCCTGGATGACGGCCCACGGCTACACCGAAGCAGACTTCCGGTCCGCGCTGCGCCGCCAGATTGCCGCCGCCTGGATGCGCGACCAGATTCTCGCCGCCGTTCCCACCACAGCCGAACAGGTCCATGTTCGCCAGATTTTGTTCTATAATGGGGAAGATGCGCAAAACGTCCTTGCCCTCCTGCAGGCCGGCTGGGACTTCAACACCCTGGCCGAACAATACGACCCCATCACAAAGGGCGAACTGGGCTGGTTCCCGCGCGGCTACCTGCCCCACCCCGAAATCGAAGCCGCAGCCTTTGCGCTGCAACCGGGAGAATACAGTCCGGTTTTGCAAAGCACAATTGGGTATCACATCCTCTACCTGGTCGAAAGGGATCCTGCCCGCCCGCTTTCATCCGATGCACTCCTAACTTTGCAGGAACATGCTCTCCAAGATTGGTTGACTCAACAGCGTAATGCGAGTACTATAGAGATAGCCCCCTGATTGGGAGGAAGATATGGCCTACTCCAAGCCTGCTGCTCGTCGTAATAAAAAGAAAACGGCTCTGCTGTGGAATATCCTGACTATTCTGGTCTTGCTGGCGACGGGTTGTGTGTTATTGTACTTTGTGACAATCTTTCGCAATCCACGCTTTGCGCTAAACCCGTTTCCTCCGCCACCTTCCCCGACCGTTTTCTACACCGAAACTCCCACCATCACCCCCATCCAGCAACCTCCGACCTGGACCCCTTCGCCGACGATCAAGCCGACCGCCACCCGCACCCGCGCTCCGTCCTGGACCCCGCGACCAGACCAGATTACTGCCACCCGTACCCCCACCATTACCGAGACCTTCACCCCCACCATCACCTCCACGCCCATGCCGGCCATGGCAGAAATCGTCTATGAGGCCAGCACGGTTGTTCACCCAGAGAAGGGCTGTGATTGGCTGGGTATCGGTGGCTCAGTCCTGGGCCTGGACGGAGAACCGCTCAAATTCCAGACGATTCAACTGGGTGGCATGCTGGGTGAAGTAACGGTCAATCAATTGAAGTTAAGTGGGAGCGCACCGGCCTTCGGTGAATCGGGATTCGAGTTCGTGCTGGCAGACCGCCCAATTGCTTCCACCCAAACGCTGTGGATTCAACTCTTTGATAACGCTGGTCAGGCTTTGACCGATAAGGTTTATTTTGATACCTTCGAAGATTGTAATCAGAATCTGATTCGGATCACGTTCCGACGGACGCGCTGAGGCACAAAAATCTCCTCGAGAAGGCCGCTTTCGCGCACTTCTTTGGCAGACCCTTCTATGGTAAAATCTGCCGCACCCGGAGGGATGGCCGAGCGGTTTAAGGCAACTGACTTGAAATCAGTCGTGGCCGAAAGGTCACCGGGGGTTCGAATCCCTCTCCCTCCGCTGATCGTCTAAAAAAACAGGCAGCCATGCGAGGCTGCCTGTTGCTTTTCCGACGCAAATTCGGAAGAACTAGCAAAGGCCTTACAGAAATCTATCTCTATCTCTTTGTGGCAAAACAGATGTGCAGCAATTGTTCTGCCTACCCGAACTAAATTTCGGCCAAGTAGGTGACCCAGCGCTAACGTTGAAGAAAACGTCTCCAAGATTCTCAAAATGACCCTAAGAGGCCACTCTGCGCATCCGGCGAGCAATAAAGATCACCGCCAGGAGAGCAAACGTCAGCAAAACAAGCAAAGGTAAACCAACCTCGTCGGCAAAACCTGTAGTAGGTAAGGGGCCCTCCCCACCAACCGCACGAGTTGTTTGCGCCACAAAGGTTTGGGTCATCTGGCCAGCGAGTTGAGTTTGAATGGCCTGCAGGGTAGCAGCAATTGTGGCAGTCTCCGTGGGTGTTGCAAGGACAACAACTGACGTCGCGGTCGCTGCAATGGTAGGACGAGGCGTGTTGGTAGGCATTGGAGTAGGCTGCGGAGTCTGGGTCCACAAAGAAGCCTCAGCCGTCTGCGTTTGAGCGGCGACCTGGGTCTCGCTGCTTACCTGGACAGCCGTTTTTTGTGCCACCTGCGTAGCCGTGCGATTCGCTGCTTGAGGGCGAATGAGCAATAAGTAAATTAATAGGCAAATCAATGAGACAAAGATCAGCCCGGCAAAAACTCCCCCAATAATCCAGAAAGTGCGATTGCCTTTCTCCTCAGGGGGCTGTTCTTCTTCGGGGGGAATTTCAAAGCCTTCAAAAGTCTCGTTTTCTTCTAGCATGGTCGCCTCCTCGTGCGTATTATATCATCCAATCACTTCCAAATTAGCCAGGGGAACAGTAATTTGTTCTCCCGTCTCCAAACGAATTTCTGCGGCGGGGACGCGCAATCCACTCGGCATCACACTCAAGCCGGGCTGAAGATTGAGCAATAAACCAGTTGAGCCAGCATGGGGAGCACGTGTTACTCTCACCTGCTGTCCGGCTGCAAGTGTCTCCATCTGGCGCGGGGGAGAAAGTTCCTCCGCAACCGGCAACGGAATATACACCGCCGGATGTGTTCCCTGATTTCTGTCATAGGGTTCTGCATTCAGTGTAACCTCGCGCTTTGCATTGGTCGTCAGCAATTTGTAGGCCACAGCATTGAGCGGTTTCTTTCCAAAGCCATCAATCACAATGACTGGATAAGGAACCTGCAGCGCCTGGGGAATCAAAGAGGGAAGCATGCTGCCTAGAATAAGACCACGGACAGGCAATTCTGCCGCCAGTTGAAGAACACGGCCATCGTTGCAGTGTCCACCGAGCAAAATCGAGCCTCGCAGGCTGACATCTAACTGATCTGGAGAGAGCACATCTCCAGGAGCATTGAGCACAGAAAAAAGCATTCCCAGGTCCACGCGGCCATTGCCCCACAAACCCTGAATCATAGCGCCAGAAAACACAATTTCCACGCCCCGCTCAGGGATGATGCGCCCCACCACCCCAGGCAAACCTGCTCGAAGTTCATAAATCGAGTCGCCCACTTCCATCAAAACTTTGCCCCCTTCGACCAAAACGACACGGCCACTTTGTGGCGCCCGTACTGTATGCACAAACAAACCCGCCCGCTCGGCAATGACCTCATTTGCAGACACCGCATCACCAGCTTTGACCTGGATCATTTTCTGGGCGACCGCAGGACGTACTCCCAATCTCTGGGCTACATCCAGCAACACGTGCTTTCGACCATAAGCCGCTTCAGCGACAACGTCCAGTGCAGACACTTTTTGGTCGAGACGAGCCGTCACCCGACCATTGACGGGCAGCAAGCGTTCACGACGAATCGTGGTGAGAGGAAGAATATGGAAAACAGGAGCGAGCATGTGACTATCCTCCCAGGATCCACAACCATTTCTTGATAATTTCGCGCCGCCGAACGGGATCGGCCGGGAAGCGAAGCGGACGGCCACGGGCATCAATCACTACCCCCAGCACCGTCCCCGAAACCGGGAAGCCGTCGTTGCGCGTCCGACCGGGGCCGAGGCCAATGTCCACGTGATGACCTGGCTGAAGATAGAGCCGTCCAACCTGCCCCGGCGAAAGCGGGAGGACGTCCAACGCTCCTTGCTTGACCTCGATCCGGGCATCGTGTCCATCTTGATAAACCAGGCGGGCACGTAAGATTGGGGTTCCCAGGCGCGCGTTGGACAGCGGGCTGACAACCGTAGCAAGATAGCGGAAAGCAATGGTTTCGAGGACGTGTACCGGCAAAATTGGAATGCGAGAAGCGGCTGCCCCAAGAGCCGGTAGGATACTATTCTGATCTACCAGCACGGTCGTAATCCCCATTGGCTGGATCGCGTCCAGCAAAAGCAAAAGACTTTGCCCCACAGTTGGAGCCTGAGCAATCACACTGCCAGCAGCAATAATAGGTTCAAAATCAGGAGTGAGACCTGGGGCCATGCGCTTGACATTCGCCGGGAAATCTTTGGAAACGTTACGTAAAGCCACATGGAGCAATTGGCGTGCAATGGCCTGTTCAAGAGCCATTTCCTCGACTGTGGCCGGAATGCTGGCAGGATAGAGGCTCTTTTGATACAAGTATCCCTGGATGTCATCGGCAGAAAGATCGAAATAAAGCCAGCGAGCGATGTCTTCCACACTGGTATAGCGCAAAAGGCCCGATAACGGCTCCCCAATCCCCAGTTGCGGATATACTCCCAAGACGAGATCGCCTCCAAAACCGGCTGCCACCGTCGTATGGCTGGCACCAATATCCACACCGAGAACGCCCTTGCTCGAATCCTGGCTCAAGAAGCGAATCATGCGTCCAATGGCATGAGCAGTAGGCAGTAACATCCCTGCGCTCCACTCGCTAAGTTCATTCACTCCTTGCAATTGTGTCTTTCGGACCTGACGATACGCCTCGACCAGCATCCGCTGAGCAGGCTGGAGATCCTCAACATCAATCGTGGGCCGTACATTTGGGCTGATATATACAGCAGAGGTGAATGGTTCAAAAGCGCTTTTGACCAGATCTGCCATTTTTTGATTGCCAGCATACAAAAGCACCGGGCGCTTCTCCTCTGGCAGCAAGCGACAAACAATATTCACAACTTCCAGCAAGCGTTGCACCGAACGGATGGCGCCATTGTCCGTGCCCCCCGCTACGAGAAACAGTTCGGGTGAAGCCTGCAAGATGCTGTCAATTTGCTCGTGAGGAAGGCGCCTGTCACTGATGGAAAGGGTTTCCACAACGCGAGTATACGTGCTGCGCGCCACGCGCTGAATACTTTCCAGACTGACATCGTTTAGCAAGCCGACCACAACGGTCTTAATAGCAGGTCCAGCCGACATAGACACAGCAAATAAATCTACCCCATTTCCATCCTGGTAAGGCATGATCAATCGCTGGTCCACGCCCAGGAATTTACGACCCGTGATGGTCTCCAGATTTTCGATTGCACTATGAACCCCCTCGCGGACATCCTTATACGGGGCGGTTGCAGTTGTGGCGCCTTGACCGCAGGCAACAAAGCGGTAATGGCCATCAACGACGTCGAAAAGCACCGCGCGGGTAGTAACGGTCCCAATATCTACCGCGAGGAGAGAATCGGTATCAACAAGAGAGACAGGCATAGGCAGGGTTAGAGGAATTGGCTAATAAAGGTGACAATGAAATTCAAACGCTCAATCAGCGCTGTCATGGCCGACAGCAAGACGCCAGCAAACAGAACGCCAAAGGTAATGGCAATAAACCCCTGGCCGATTGCGCCAAGAAAATCAACGATCTTTCCTCGTCGAGGGCCGCTCGGAGTAGACCTGGCGCTGAACTGAAAATACAGCAGCGTGGATACAGTTCCCAAGAGCATCAGGAAAGCCTCAGCAAAAACGCTGATCCATGAGCCAAAACCACTGTCGGCCGAGTCCAGGTCAAAAGCATTGAGAACGGCCCCAGTTTGCGGGAAAAGGGTTCCGAATAGGGCGCCTCCCACAGCAGTTGCTGCTCCTACCCCAAGCAGCATCGCCAGTGGCAGATCGCTCAGGCTCGAAAAACGCACTGACAACCGGGTAAGTAACAACACGCCCAGGCCAAGAGGAATAAGAAGAGACAAATAGTTCCCCCCTCCTGTTAACAAAGGGCGAAACAGGCGCGGCAGAAGCACTTGATTCCACGTGACCGCGGCTGCATAGCCAGCAGAAACACCAATGAAGAGATAAATTGCCAGCCGAAACGCGGGATTGTCACCGATTAAGTAACTTAATATCATCAACGTCAACAGAAAACCGATCAACGCAGCGAGCAAATCCCAGGAAAATGTAATGGCCATATCAGGCGTTACCTCCCTTCTTCTCTCTCAGGGCTAAAATCGCCATTTGTGCGCCGCCAACCAAAATGAGTAAGAGGGCCGCTAGCACACCCATCCCGAGAGAATCCCAGTAAAGACGAGCCAGGCCGCTGGTTCCGAAGGTTTGTTCATAGGTCTTGCCACCGACGAGGCCGGTAACCAGGCCATCTACCTGACCCGAATCGTAGTAAGGACGTACCATTGGCTCGGCTTGCGCTGAGACAATAAGGAAGACAGGGGTATCGCCCAAGTGGGATTGCGTTTGCTCCACCCACGCCCGCGCCGTATCGGCATTCTCGGTAATCACGACCAGGGCATCGAAATCGCTCAGTTGATAGACATCGGATAAGACGGCTGATTCCCACGGATTGCTACCGTCCACCGCCACAGGCGCAGCCTCGCGGGGAGCAGAAGCAAAGTAATAAACTCCAGACGAGCCGCCCGGCAAATAGCCGAGATTGACAATCTGCGCACCAACCTGTAAATGGCTTGCCTGGGTAGAGTTCAAAAATTGATTGGCCAGGGCCGGGCCACTTGGAGAGGTAGAAATCAATGCGAGCCGCGCGCCGCGATATAAGAGGCGATCGACCACAGGGGCAGCCGCCACTTGCAATTCGCTAAAGAACGCCGGGCCATAATCGAACACAATCAATACCGCCGCGTTTTCGGGGAAAGAATCTAACAACACATGCGTTTGTTCCCACTCAGAAGGGAACAGCGTCAGGTCGGGAGAGAGGAAACCGCCAAGCACAAGTGGCAACAGCGCCGAAACAATCAACAAAACAGAAATGATCCAACGCCATATCCGTATAGAATATTGGACAGACGGTTTGATATGCTTTGGCTGTCCCTCATCTTGAATTAATTTCTCCAACAGCCGGGCATATTTCTGCTGTTGTTCTGTCACTTGCAGTTTAATCGAATAGGCGGGTGGTTTGCGGCCAGGCACAATTTCCAAAAATGGCAATACTCCTCTGATGCCAGCCAGAGGGCCGCGCTGTTCCACCACGCCCTCGCTTTCCGATACCGTTGCTCCAGTCTCTGAAATCACCGATTCCACCGGCCGCATGGCCTGAACCCACGAAGGGAGTTCAGCCATTTGCAGACTTTCGTCTCCCTGGCTTTCGGCGGCGGGCGGGGAAACCGGTTCCGGAGTCTGTTCAGGTCCGAGACGTTCGAGCCAATCAGGAGTTTCCAGCAAAAACGCATCGGCTTTTTCTTGAGCCGGTTGCTCGGTCAGTTCAGAGGTCTCCTCAAAGCCGATCAGGGCCGGAACACTGCCGGCAGACGAGGAGGGTGTCGGTTGAACGCCTGAAAGCCAGTCTGGCAGGGATTCCGCCAGTTCTTCTCCCGCCTGAGCAGGTGCGCTCGCTTTCGGCTCCTCTACGCGGAAATCTGTCAGCCAATCGGGAATCTCAAGCGGCGCAGCATTTTCTACAGGAAGGTCTTCGCGAAAGACCGATTGTTCCTCACTCGCCGACTCGCTGGCGGCACTTGCTTCCAGCGCCGCTAACCAGTCCGGCGTCTCTGTGAAGGCGGGGGAGGAAGATTCCGGTTTTTCTTCGGCAGGCTCCGCAGCCTGATTGAACAGCCAGTCCGGTTCCGGGGCTGCTTGGGGAGCAGCCTGCTCCTCCCCAAGCGACAAGCCAGATAACCAGTCCGGTGTTTCTGTCTCTTCAGAAGGAGCGGGGGTTTCCTGCGCCTGGGGAGTAAGCCTGTCCAGCCAATCGGGGAGAATGTCCGCCGATGCTGTTTCGTCCTGGCTTACCAGCCCGGCAGACTCATCTTCCGAAGATTCGGGAGACTGTGCAAAAGCGCCAAGCCAATCAGGCAAGGCTTCTTCTTCAGCCGGTTGGGAGGAAGCCGCCTGCGAGTCGGCCATTTCTGGCATTTCAAAAGGACCAGCGCTCTTCGCGGGTTGGGACGTCCCTGAGGCGGCAGGAGTCTCTGCCCCGCCCAAACTGGCAATCCAATCTGGAATCTCTTCTTCCTCCTGACTGAGCCGGTTGAGCCAATCTAGAGGCTCCTCTGACTCTTGGGCAGACGGGGAGGCAGAAGGTTGCCCGCCTGAGGAAACAGCCTCTTCTGTGGAGCCGGTTTCTCCGGTCAATTCGCCCTGTTCTCGCAGCGAACGAAGCCAGGCAGGCAGGGCTTGCTCCAATTCGTCTGTGTTACGCGGAACGGGAGTTTGTCCCGCTGTGATGGGAGGAGTCTTGACTTTATCCAATTCTGAAGTCGGTTTGACCGTAGGCTGCTGGCCAGGTCGAATCGGCGCATCGGGGGCTTTTTCTGCCGGCTTCAAGGAACTGCCGCAAAACAGGCAGGACTCTGCCCCTTCAGGGTTAGGAAGATTGCAATTTGGGCAAAGGATTTGGCTCATAGGCTATTTCCCCCCGTATGGATGATCGGCACCAAAGAGAACTCGCAGGCCCATGACCAGGGAACCGAGCGCCACACCAATCAAGAGGCCACGCGCCCCACCCCCTGCCAGGACCTGGGCAACAAAAGGCCGAATCAGGTCGCTCAGCCAGGGCAACGTTCCCAAAAATGGGAAGGAAACCGTACCCAGCAAAATCAACAATACTGTCAAGAGAAAGACAATTGAAAACACGTTCAAGCGACGGCCCAGTAAGCGAATGCTGGAATAAACGAGCGTCACAGTCAAAATGGCCATCAGGCTGGCTTCTATCGGCAATTGAAAGGCGCGGAAGACGAAATCGAGAGCCGGGGCAGCCTTTGGGTAAAAGGGGATGATCACGCCAATCACGAATGTCGTCAACATCGCCAGCACCAGCAACAGGCTATACCCGGATCCTTTTTGCCGGGAGGCCATTTTACGCATGTGGACAATCAACAGGTTGAAAATTCCTAAAAGGACCGCAAACGCGGCCAATAAGATAGCCCAGTTCAAAAACAAATCACTGATCTTGACCAACAGGGAAAGTTTGATGAAATAGCCCGTCAAGACCAATAAGCCAAACACAGACGCGACAATGATAGAGAAAAGGCCTTTCGGTTTCACAGTAAACCTGCCACTTTCAACAAAACGCCGCCTACCAGGATTGCAATTAACAGCCAGCGCAAGCCATCCTGTACCACCAGGCTGGCCGCCTGTAAGGGCGAGGATTCGAGATAAGCGCCGGCCGCGTAGACTTCTTCTCCGATGAGCGGTTCTCCAGCGCCAGCGTAAATCACAGCCTGCGCAGTAAGATGATCACTGCCCGCCACACTCAAGACATTCGCCCGATCGCAAGCATCGAGCAACAAAGCCGCTTCTACACCAAAATTCCCCATCATCATCGTGATGGACACATTTTCATCGCGAATGGCAGGAATGGCCCCTGCCGCATAAGAAAAAGGCGTCAGGCCAGTCAGGCGGGCCGAAGAAGGATCAGGCGCCAAATGCATCTCTTCTGCCACGCGTTGCAGCGTGGATTGGGCAAGCAACGTCACTGCGCTCTCCCCACACGTTGCAATTGGGGGGCGGTCAGTGATAGAGGTGATATTTCCCAATCGGCGCAAGAGGGCCAGGCCCGCCAGAGAGGAAGCGCTTTGCGGGGTGACGAGGCCGCCGCGCCCCAAAGAAAGGTGCAAACGTGATCCGTCCTCCACCACACGACCAACCGCCCGACGCAAATTGCGATAGGCAGGAATAATCCGCAAGGAAATACCCGACTTACGGCGCAGGTATGCCAGAACAAGCGAGGACAGGGCCGTTAAGAGGACCAGCCCAAAAGCAAGCAGGCCAAGAATAGTGTCATTCACAGGATTCTTCCCTCTCGTAGAAATGCAGCAAAGGCTCGCGCCTCATCAGGATCTTCAAGTAAATTTGCTACAGGTTCAATGTACTTTTGGGGAATGAGCGCTTGAATGAAAGGAGAGCCAGCATGCAAGATTTGCGCCCCAATGACCAATGCCGGTCCAAAAGCATCCAGCAACCAGGCAACAAGTTCCCCTGCCCCGCGTTGATGGAGAGAATTCGCCCAGCGGGGCCATAAAGAACGCGAACCGGAGATAGGGTCGGAGTGCATTCTGCTATGAGTATAGCACAAGTTGTCAAACAATTCTAGAACGAATGAGCGGCAAACGACTGGAGATGCCCAGTCCAGGGCTTAGATTTTGTACGTCCTGATAAACACATCGGCCATGACCGGATCAAAATAAATTCCTTTGCCTCTTTCAATTTCGCTCAAGGCCTCTTCAGCCAGCATGCTAAAGTGATAAGGACGATTGGTCGTCATGGCATCAAAGGCATCCACAATGGCCAGTAACCGCCCCTCGCGTGGGATTTCCTCCCCTTTCAGCCCAAAGGGATAGCCTTTCCCGTTCCACAATTCATGATGATAGAGCACGTAAGGAATCGCCGGGCGAAGGTGATTCACGCCCTCAAGCATTTTTGCTCCCGCCTCCGGATGCTTACGCATCAATTTCCATTCTTCTTCGTCCAGGGGGCCAGTCTTTTTGAGGACGTGACTCGGCACGATAATCTTGCCAATGTCATGCAAAATGGCACCAAACTCAAGAAAGGCGATGTCCTCCGTGCTCCAGTTGAGAGCAAAAGCCAGGTTCAACGCCAGGCGGCGCACACGTTCGAGGTGACCCGCCGTGTACGGATCGCGCGTCTCAATCACGTTCGCCAGCATGATGACCGTTTGCAGATGGGCTGCTCGCGTATCAAATAATTCCACCATACGCCGCCGATCGAGACGAGCACGAACTGCATTGAGAAGTTCTGGCCCATCAAATGGCTTGAAGAGATAATCATCCACCCCCAGAGCACGCGCCCGGCTGACATCGGTGCGTTCGGTGCGGGCACTCAGGAACAAAAACGGGACAGTTACCCCCTGTGGCATGGCGCGCACTGCTTCAAGGAACTCATAACCATCCATTTCTGGCATCATGATGTCCGAAATCACCAGATCTGGTTTGACGGTAACAAACAAATCTAACGCCTCTTTACCGTTTGAGGCAGAGAAGACTTCATAGTTTTCTATTTTTAGAATATCAGACATCACCTCTGATAACAGAGGGTCATCTTCGACAAGTAAAATTTTTGTCATACGCGCCTCACCCTTACAATAACACATTTTTATTCACACGCCAACCAGCATTTTTCAGGCAATCAAGGCGTGCACAGGTCAGAGCAAAAATTTACATTTCGAAATGATAAGGGGCGCGGTTACCACCGGGCATGATGCTCTTCGGCAAAACCGATGAGGTCTTTGATGGAGATCACCTCGCCATCATCCGCAACAACGCGGCCGTTGTAGCGCCCGAACATCTGATGGACTTCACTAAAAATCACGCCCAGGTTGGTGACCGCGGTGCGCTCTTTGAAGGGGGTGAACACCAGGTCGAGGCGGCCTTCAGAGTCGGTGAATTTCCAGGGTTTCATGTAATCGCCGGAGACGTAGTCGAATTTGACCTGCTCCAGTTTGTGGATGCGGTTGGCGAGGATGAGGGCGTTTTCGCCGGCCTTCGAAAGGTCGCCGAAGCCGCAGCCGAGGTTGAGACCCACCGTGTGGCCATCGGGGAGGAAGCCGGAGGCCGAAGCCCAGTTCCAGTAGGACTGGTACTCCCAGACGCCGCGCCCCCAGTCGAGCGAGCCGAGACAGGTGCGCGGGTTGAGGCGCTCGGTCTGGTCGCCGTAGCGCGCCGAGCCGCTGGCGGGCAGGCAGTTGATCTTCCGGTTGTAGTAGAAGCGCCGCGCCCCGATCGGGATGACGATGGTCATCGACTCGTATTCGGGCGGGCAGGCGAGATGGATGTCCAGTTCCAGGCCGCGCCCATCGTGGAAGCCCGGCCACGAGACGGAGAGATGCCGCTCGCCGGGGAGCAGGCGAAAGGTCAGGCGCGCCCGTTTGTCCTCGAAGCGGCTGTCGCCTTCGGTGGAGTTGCGCGGCAGTTCGATGCCTTTTCCCAACGGGATGACCAGTCCCTCCTCGTGCAGGTCGCCGGTCTCGAAGTCGAGGGTGTAGGCAAAGATGTTGCCAGCATAGCCCAGGTCGGCGATGGTGGCCGAGTAGAAGCGCCGCGGGGTGAAGATGGCGTAATAGTCCCAGCGCTTGATGCGAAAACGCTGCAAGGGGCGCAGGGCGTAGAAACGGGCCGACTCGAGGTTGCAGTCCAGCAGGGGCTGGCGCGCCCAGCCAACTTGCGCCAGGCGGCCATCAGGAGCGAGCAGAGGGCCAGGTTGGGTCAGTTCGGTTTGCATGGTTCCTCCAGGGTGGCTCCAGTTTAGTGCCAATGGCAGGCAATGTCAACACCAGACGTTATAATCTGCGCATGACATCTCTCCGCATCGGCATAGACATCGGCGGGACGTTTACTGACTTCGTGGTCTTCGACCCCGCCTCTGGTCAACTGCAAACCTTCAAACTGCTCTCCACCCCTCGCGCTCCTGAGAAGGCAGTGCTGGAAGGGCTGGCGAGAATCCAGGAAAAGAGTGAGCAGTATTCAGTGTCCAGCGGTCAGTCACCGAACACTGATCACAGTTCACTGATCACTGTAACCCACGGCTCCACCGTCGCCACCAACGCCCTGCTGGAGCGCAAAGGCGCGCCGACCGCCTTCGTAACCACGCGCGGCTTCCGCGATCTCCTGCAAATCGGGCGCCAGAACCGCCCGCTCCTCTACGACTTCTTCGCCGATCCGCCTCCGCCACTGGTGCCCTCTCCCCTTCGCTTTGAAGTGGACGAGCGGGTTGACCACCAGGGGAACGTTTTGAAAGCCCTGGACGAAGCAGAAGTCAATGCCTTAATCCAGGCAATCAAAAACCAAAACGCGGAATCGGTGGCGGTCTGCCTGCTGTTTTCATTCCTTCACCCTGAACACGAAAAACGGATCGGCGAGAAACTGCGGGAGGCCGGCTTCCTGGTTTCGCTCTCTTCCGAAATCCTGCCCGAATACCGCGAATACGAACGCGCCAGCACCACCGTGGTCAACGCCTACGTCTCGCCGGTGATGGACCACTACCTCTCCCAACTCGAAGCCCGCCTGCCTGCGGGGACAAGTCTGCGCGTCATGCAGTCCAACGGCGGGAGCATCTCCCCGGCCCAGGCGCGGCGCGAGGCCGTGCGCTGCATCCTCTCCGGCCCGGCGGGCGGCGTGGTAGGGTGCCAATACGTGGCGAAAACCCTCGTTCCTGACTCCTCTCCCGATGAGAGAGGGGAAGGAGTGAGGGTAATCACGTTCGACATGGGCGGCACCTCCACCGACGTCTCGCTGATAGACGGCCAGCCGCAAATCACCACCGAGGCTGCCATCGGCGGATGCCCGATTCGCGTCCCCCTGCTGGACATCCACACCATCGGCGCGGGAGGCGGCTCCATCGCCCGCGTGGACGAAGGCGGGGCGCTGCGGGTGGGACCCGAATCGGCCGGCGCGGACCCGGGGCCGGCCTGCTACGGCCGCGGCGGCGACCTGCCCACCGTTACCGACGCCAACGTCGTCCTGGGGCGCATCCCGCCCGAACATTTCCTCGGCGGACAAATGCCGCTCGCTTTCGAGGGCGCCTGGGCGGCTCTGGAACGGCTGGGTCGCGCCCTCGGCCTGTCGGCAGAACAGGCCGCCCTGGGAGTTGTGGCCGTGGCCAACGCCCACATGGAACGTGCCCTGCGTCTCATCTCCGTCGAGCGCGGCCGCGACCCGCGTCCCTTCACCCTGCTTTCCTTCGGCGGGGCGGGCGGCCTGCACGCCGCCGACCTGGCACGCGGCCTGGGCATCGGCCGCGTGCTTGTCCCCCCGCTGGCTTCCACCCTCTCGGCCTTCGGCATGTTGGCCGCCGACGTGGTCAAGGACTACACCCTGACAGTCATGCTCCCCGGCGATACGCCGCTGGACGAACTGGCCGCCCGCCTGGAGGCACTGGCCGAACGCGGCCGCCGCGACCTGCTGGCCGAAGGAGTTGCGCCGGAAGACACCCGCATCGAGCGTTTCCTCGCTATGCGCTACCGCGGCCAATCCTACGAACTGACGGTGCCTTTCAGCGCCAGCGTGTACCAGGATTTCCACCGCCTGCATCTCACCAACTACGGTTATACGAACGAGACGGCGCCGCTCGAAGTGGTGACCCTGCGCGTGCGCGCCATTGGCCAGGTCACGCCCCCGCCCCTGCGCGCCCAGCCGCTCGAAGGTCCCGACCCGGGCGCGGCGCGGCTGGAGACGCGGCCGGTCATCTTCACCCAGGGGACGCTGTCCACCCCGCTCTACCGCGCTGAACTGCTGCGCCCCGGCAACCGCCTCGTCGGTCCGGCGGTGATCGTCCGCGCCGACACCACCGTCCTGCTTACCCCGTCCGATACAGCCCGCGTGGATGAATTCGGCAATCTTCTGATCGAGGTGGGCCAATGAACCATTCGCCTGCTGGCAAAATCCGGGCCGAAACCCCTTACGACCCGATCAAACTCGAAATTTTCAAGCATCTCTTTGCCGCCATCGCCGAGGAGATGGGCACATTGCTGCGCAAATCGTCCTATTCGCCCAACATCAAGGAGCGGCGCGATTTCTCCTGTGCCGTCTTCGACGCGCAGGGACGCATGGTCGCGCAGGCGGCGCACATTCCCGTCCACCTGGGCGCCATGCCGCTTTCGGTGCAGGCCGCAGTGGAGCGCTTCGGAGATGACCTGCACCCCGGCGACGTGGTGGTGCTCAACGACCCCTACCGGGGCGGCACGCACCTGCCCGATATTACGATGGTTTCGCCCGTCTTTCTCCCCTCTCCTGCCAGGAGAGCCGCTGAGGGAAAACTGATCGGCTTCGTCGCCTCGCGCGCCCATCACGCCGACGTGGGCGGGATGACCCCCGGCTCGATGCCGGTGGCGCGCGAAATCTACCAGGAGGGGCTGATCCTGCCGCCAATCAAACTGGCGCGGCGCGGCGAGGTGGACGCCGACCTGCTGGAAATCATCCTGTCGAACGTGCGCACGCCGGAGGAACGGCGCGGCGACCTGCTGGCGCAGATGGCCGCCAATCAGCGCGGCGCCGAGCGCCTGCTCCACCTGGTGGGCCGCTACGGCCTGGACGAAGTGACGGAGGCGATGGAGCAACTGCTGGCCTACACCGGGCGCATGACCCGCCGCCTGCTGGCCTCCCTGCCCGATGGCACGTACCGCTTCACCGACTTCCTCGACGACGACGGCGTCAGCGGCCAGCCTGTCCCCATCACGGTGGCTGTGACCATCGCGGGCGAGGAGGCGCGGGTGGACTTCACCGGCTCGGCCCCGCAGCAGGCGGGCAGCGTCAACGCGGTGGAGGCGATTACGCTCTCGGCAGTCTATTACGTCTTCCGCTGTCTGCTGGGGCTGGATGTGCCCAACAACGCCGGCTGTCTGGCGCCGGTGACCGTGATCGCACCGCCCGGCACAATGGTCAACGCCCGGCCGCCCGCGCCGGTGGCTGGCGGCAACGTGGAGACCAGTCAGCGCATTGTGGATGTCCTGCTAGGGGCGCTGGCACAGGCCTGCCCGGAAAAAATCCCCGCCGCCAGCCAGGGGACGATGAACAATGTCACCATTGGAGGCGCCTCCCTGCAGACGCCCAGCAAGGGGCCAGGAGCGTTTGCCTACTACGAAACCATCGGCGGCGGGAGCGGGGCGCGGCCCAACGCGGATGGCGTCTCTGCCATCCACTCGCACATGACCAACACGCTCAACACGCCGGTCGAGGCGCTGGAATACGCCTACCCGCTGCGCGTCCGCCGCTACGAAATCCGGCGCGGCTCCGGGGGCGAAGGCCGCTTCCGCGGCGGCGACGGCCTGATCCGCGAAATCGAAGCGCTGACCCACTGCCAGGTCACCCTGCTGACCGAACGGCGCGTCTTCGCACCCTACGGGCTGGCAGGCGGGGCGGCGGGTCAACGCGGCGAGAACGTGCTCATTCGGGACGGAGAGGAGACTCCCCTGCCCGGCAAAGGCTCGTTCGAGATGCGCCCCGGCGACGTCCTCTCCATCCGCACGCCGGGCGGTGGGGGGTATGGAGTAAAATCCACGTGATGGAACTCTGGAGCGACTTTTCCCTGTCCCTGACAGTTGACGACATCCTGCGCGGCGAGGGCGCGGACCCGACCCCTGCCCGCGCCCGCTCCCCGGCGCTGCTTTCTGCCGCCGAAACTGCCCTGCAACAGGGGCGCGCCCTCCTCAAGCCGCTTGCCGCCGTGCAGGAAACTGCCGTCCGCGAACACCGCCACGAACAGATCCTCCTGGAAGGCGGGAAGAAATTGACCGGCGCGCTGGTCTCCCGTCACCTGGCGGGGGCGCAGCGCGTGGCGGCAGTCGTCTGCACCATCGGGCCAGACCTGGAGAAATGCGCCGCCGCCCAACCAGACGCCGTGTTGAGGCTCGCCCTCGACGGGCTGGCAAACGCCGCCATCGAGGCGGTCGCCCAACAGGTCTGCGCCCGCCTCGGCGAACAGGCGCAGGCGCGGGGTCTGCAAACGGGCACGCCGCTCAGCCCGGGCGAGGCCGGCTGGCCGGTGGAAGTCGGTCAGCCGCAGATCTTCTCGCTTTTGCAGCCCAACCCGGCGGGTGTGCATCTCACCGAGGGCGGGATGATGAGTCCGCTCAAGTCGCTTTCGTTCGTGGTCGGCATCGGGCAGAACATGGCACAGGCCGACCTGTGCGCGCTGTGCAGTTTTCAGGAAAGGTGTCGTTACCGGTATGAACGAATTTCGGGTTGACTTTCAGCCGGTGGGACGGCGCGGGTCGATTCGCCCCGGGCAAACCCTGCTGGAGGCGGCCCAGGCGGCAGGCGTGGGACTGGCCTCCGTCTGCGGCGGGGCAGGGACGTGCGAGGCCTGCCGCGTGCGGGTCCTGACCGGCCGCCTGTCTGCGCCGACCCCGACCGAGGAGGCCGCCCTGGGCGCGGCGGCGCTGGCCGCGGGCTGGCGGCTGGCATGTCAGGCCGAGGCGCTCAGCGACGTCAGTCTGCACATCCCGCCCGAGTCGCTGACCGCCCCCCAGCGGCTGCAGACCGAAGGTCAGGAGACGGACGTCGTCCCTGAGCCGGTCGTCGGCCTGCCCGGGGCGTATGGCCTGGCGGTGGACATCGGCACGACCAAACTGGCCGCCTACCTGGTGGAACTTGCCTCCGGTCGGACGGTTGCCAAAGCCGCGGCCATGAATCCGCAAATCGCCTGGGGCGAGGACGTCGTCAGCCGCATCGCCTACGCCAGCCGCGGGGCCGAGAACACCCGGCGCCTGCAACTGGCCCTGATGGACGCCCTGAACGGCTTGCTGGAGCAGATGTGCGCCGAGGCCCACGTCTCCCGCCAAAACGTCCTGGATGCGGTGCTGGTGGGCAATACGGCCATGCATCACCTGGCGGCGGGTCTCCCGGTGGAACAACTGGGACGCGCCCCCTTCGCCCCGGCCACCACCGAGCCGCTGACTCTGCCCGCTGACCGGTTGGGGCTGGCGCTGGGGCCAGGGGCGCAGGTCTATCTGCCGCCGGTCATCGCCGGATACGTCGGCTCGGACCACCTGGCCATGCTGCTGACTCTCGGTCGGCGCGCCGCCCCGGTCATCGCCCTCGACATCGGCACCAACACCGAGATTGCCCTGTTGAGCCAGGCAGGGATTTTGTGTTGCTCGTGCGCGTCGGGACCGGCCTTCGAGGGGGCGCACATCAAGGAAGGCATGCGCGCCGCGCCGGGGGCGATCGAACGCGTCCGCTGGAGCGACGGGCAGTTCCTGTGGCAGACCATCGAGAATCAGCCGCCGGTGGGCATTTGCGGGTCGGGCATTCTCGACGCCATCGCCGCGCTGCTGGAGGCCGGTCTGGTGCGCCCAAACGGGCAGTTGCTGCCCGGCAGCGAGGTGACGCTGGTGCCCGCCGCGCAGACCGGCCTGGGGCGCGACCTGGTCATCACCCGCCAGGATGTGCATGAGATTCAACTCGCCAAGGCCGCCATCCGCGCCGGGACGGAAATCCTGCTCCGGCGCGCCGGTCTGACCGCCGCCGACCTGGACGAATTCCTCGTCGCTGGCGCGTTCGGGACGTACCTCGACCTGCACAGCGCCGTGCGGGTGGGCATGTTCCCCTCCCTGCCGCCGGAGAAATTCCAGCAAATCGGCAACGCCGCCGGAGCCGGGGCGCGGCAGATGCTGGTTTCGGTCAAGAAGCGGCAGGAAGCCGAGACGCTCGCCCGGCAATTGGGCTATGTGGAACTGGCGATCGACAGGGAGTTTACGGAAACGTTTATGAAGAATCTTAGTGTAGGTCACGCTTGTGTAGGTCACGCTTATGAAAATTAACAAATAAATACCGTAACTTACTCTTTTGCAAGATGTCATTGCGAGGAGCGGGGCGACAAAGCAATCCCCGCGCCGGGAAGGAGATTGCTTACCCTTCGGGTACGCTTCGCGGTCGTCGCTGCGCTGCTTGCAATGACATCATCGCAGCAGGACGTTTTGGGTTCTTTGTCACGGGCTTATCACCAAAACTGCTTCTTGAAGTTCTGGAGGAAGAGGACCACCATTTAAAGTAAATTCTATCAAAGGCAATTTTTCACTAAGTGGAGGCTCACTTGGTCCATTACCGTAAATCGCATTGTTGTAAATTGAATGAAAACGTGGGATTCCATTTTCTCCCATCACATCATTCCCTTCCATCCCCAGCAGGGAGTCGAGGGAGG
>Ga0209162_1000428_pt1 | contig 46746 bp, 37 predicted proteins | sample YNPNPMetaG_FD_187121 | JGI IMG/M metagenome (GOLD analysis project Ga0209162, IMG submission 187121) | Anoxygenic and chlorotrophic microbial mat microbial communities from Yellowstone National Park, USA - YNP NP MetaG (SPAdes) (version 2) ...
GGCCCGCGCCGACGCCGCGCACGCACTGCCCGGGGAGAACGATTTCAGTCGGCCTGGTTACTCTGCAGGGTAACTATTCAGGCGCTGACTGAAGTCAGCCTTCCTGGGCCTGCGGCCAACGGTCGGCCTTCGCCGACCTCAGAGTGTCGGCGAAGGCCGACACCCGGCACGAAGTGCCCAGGGAGGACGATTTCAATCGGCTGAATAGTTACTCTGCAGGAATACCCTCATTCCATCCCGTTCGTCAACAACGTAAGCTTGTGGTGGATAGCGCAACACGATGGTGCTTATCCACAAATCCCCTGTGCTTGAGCTGCCGTTCACGGCAGCCAGGATGGCCACTATGGCAGCCGTATAAAAGTCTGAGCCTGCCAGCAGCCGGATGGCACAGCAGGCCAGCAGGCTCAAACTCACCAGCGGGGCGAGAGCGACAACCAGGTACTGGTTGCGTCGGAAAGCATGCCCTGGTGCAGTTGCGTAGAACATCAGCCCCTTCCACAAAAAGCCGTACCTGGGCTGCGCCCCGTAGACACGCATGGCAATGCCATGTGTCAGTTCATGCACAAGTACCAGGAAGATGACGCCAGGTACAAGTGGGAGTAAGTCTATGTCGCCCTCTGCTGGTGGATGGCCGAACAGGAAGACAAGGGAGGTGAAAACGTAGCCGAAAAGGGAAAGCATCACAAATGCCAGCAGATTGATGGCGAGAAGATGGCCGCGCCTGTCGCTGATCCTCCAATACAGCACTTCACGGTAACCAGGTGGAACTGTGGCAGGCAACATGTCTCATGGTTTGTCGTAAACTGAGGTACCTGCGGAAGTGTGATCACTGGACCACAGGGATGAACAACTGAAACGAGGTGTAGCTCTGGTTCGTACTCAAGTAGTCGTCATTCCAGCCCCCGATGGCGTAGACCGAGGTGCCAAGCGACGTCACACCCGGGCTGCGCCACTGCCCGATGAGCGGGGTCTCGAAGGTCGTCCACCTGTCGCTGTTGGGATCATAGCGCTCACTAAAGCCCAGATAACTGGTCCAGCCACCACCCCCAATAGCATAAAGCTGCCCACTTACACTGACCAGTCCCAACCCGCCTCTCCCAATAGTCAGGGGAGCGCACTTCCCCCAATTCCCGATGACAGGGTCATAGAATGCACACGTGGTAAGCTCTTGCCTGCCGTCATACCCTCCCACCACATAGATGCGGTCGCCTGAAGGGGCTGCTGCCGCCAGCCCCCGTGCCCCATCCATGGGCTGGCCCTGGCTCCAGCTATCGGTCTGTGTGTCGTAGACGAATACCGTGGACACATATTTTGTGCCATCCCACCCGCCAAACAGGAATAGCCTGTCATTCCAGGCGGCCAGGGCATAGGCACAACGTGCTTCAGGCAACGGGCTGCCCTCGCGCCAGGTATCCTCCTCCATATCGTAGATTTCAAGTGTAGCCAGCGGCCGGCCGAAAGCATCGCAGCCGCCCGGTACATAGGCCTCTTTACCGATCACCGCCGCGGATACGTAAGCGACCGGAGTCGGCTTGTCCAGACCCCGTACCCACAGGTCCTTCTCAGTGCTGTATATCTCGACGACGGCGCTGGGACCTTCAGCCGTCTGCCCGGCGATAGCGAAGATACGGCCCTGCCAGGCAGCAAGGGCCAGGTAAGCACGCCGGGTGGGCATCTGCGCCAGTTCGCGCCAGGGGGAAGTTTGCGCTCCACTCACAGGCGGCAGGGAGCGTTCGGATGGGAGGGCCAGGGGCAGGCCATGTCCGTTATCGCCGGCACGTGTGTTGTCGCGGGCCCAGCTCACCAGGACTCCGGCGATCACAAGCAGAAAAGTAACGATCAGGGCAAGACGCTTAAACCACGGGAGCGCCGGTTCAGGTATAACAGGCTGAGGCTGGGGAAGTGGTACGGCAGCAGCCTCGTTTCCGGTTTTGGCCCTGACCTCCTCCTGCTCCGGGGGTTTGTCAATGACCACCCATCCCTCGCGCACAGCTATCATAGTCGCTTCAGTGCGCGATTCAGCACCTAATTTGACGAAGATATTGCGCAGGTGTACTTTGACGGTATTGACGCTGATGCACAGGCGGTAGGCGATCTCGCGGTTTGTGACACCTGTCGCCACCATCCTGAGCAGCTCGATCTCGCGCTCGGTCAGGGGTTCACCGTACTCCGCCATGGTCAGTTTGATTATAGCATGCCCGGCCACAACCGCAACTCGCCTCAGCTCGGGCACGAGGAGGTCTCAGACATAGGGGGCACCCTTGCGGTCATAGAGCACGACGAGAATACGGGGAAGTCGTAGCGAAGTTTTCCCGTAACTATTCAGCCGATTGAAATTGCCCTCTTCAGGCGCTTCGCGCCAGGTGGAGCGATCCGTCAGATCGCTCCTGCCCGGAGACCGCCCGGTGGTGCGGCAATGAGCAGGCCGGTGCAGGCAGACCAATACTGCAGGCCCCGAAGTAGGGACGCCTCGCTCCTACCAGTCACCGTCTGAATAGTACAGGCATACAGGATACGATCGGTTTTTCCCGGCCCGGGTCCGGTATACAAGTTTATATCCCGCCGGCCGAGGGGAGGCTCACGGTAAACACGCTGCCCTGGCCTGACTGGCTCGTTACCGTTATAGTTCCCCCCTGTGCTTCGACGAGCGATTTGGCGATTGCCAGTCCCAGGCCGGTATTGGGGCCAGAGCTGCCACCTTTCACCGGCGAGAAGCGCTCAAAAATGTGGGGGAGTCTCTCGGCTTCTATACCGGGGCCGCGATCACGCACGCTGAGAAGTACCCGTCCACGCTCCAGAGCAGCGCTGACCGTTACCTCGCCAGCAGTATGTTTCAGCGCGTTGTCCAACAAAATCAACAGGATTTGCTTGAGCGCGTCCCTGTCAGCCAGGACCACTATATCGGATCCGGGGTTACAGATGATTTGCCTGTCAGGGTCCAACAGGCCGGCCTGACGACACACTTCCTCCAGGAGAGGGGTGACCTGGATGGGTTCTCTCTGGAACGAGCGCCTGGCCTCTGCCCGGGCCAAGGTCAGCAGGTTATTCACCAGGCGGATCAGCCTCTCACACTCGTCTTCCATGTCCGAAAGGACCTCTGCACGGTCCTCGTCGCTGATAGGTGGCTCGCGACGCAGCAACCCCAGGTTGCCACGCAGGGTGGTCAGCGGTGTGCGCAGCTCGTGGGAGACGTCAGCCACAAATTGCTGCTGTTGCTTATAGGCCTGCTCCAACTGGGCTAACATAGTATTGAAAGTGGTCGCCAGCTCTCCCAGTTCATCGTTCGGCCCGCCATATTGCACACGACGGCTCAGGTCCCGTGCTTCCCCGATGGCTCTGGCCGTCTGCGTGATGCGATGGATCGGGCGCAACACAACGCCGGCCATAATCCACCCCGACACAAACGCAAATGCCACTGCCACCGCGCCGCCGACGACGAGAACCCTGCGCAATGTGCTCAGATAGCGTTCCTGATCCGCCACAGAACGCGCAACCTGAACGATCTCGATAACCCGGCCTCTTACCACCACAGGCACGCTGCGGGTCAGAAATTTCTCACCATCTATGGTCACCATCTCCATCCAGGGTTCTCCCCGCCTTAAAGCTTGAAGCCCGAGGTCACTGATGGGCAGGGTAAACCCTTCCAGGTTCTCCGAACGGATAAGTACCCTGCCGTCAGCATCGAGCACCTGTGTGTATACGGCCCGATTACCTGCTCTGCGAGGCCATGGAGCCTCCTCTATTGGGAACGGCGGGATCACGGGAACCTGGGGGCCTCTACTATAGCCTCCCATGCGGTGTGCCACCACCAATCTCACCCACTCAGCCAGGGCGCGCTCTTCTCTACCGTAGGTAGACTGTGCCTGCACATTGTAGAGTGCCGCGCCAAAGACGGTCAGAGTGAGCGCCAGAATTGCTGTATACAATAGGGTCAAACGCAGTCGGATGGACATTGGTATTCAGTCCTGAGTCTTACAGTCCTGAGTCTTACAGTGCTGAGTCTTACAGTCCTGAGTCTTACAATCCGGAGTCCTCAGTCCAACTATTCCTCACGCAGCACGTAACCCACCCCACGCACGGTCTGGATGAGACGTGTCTCGCCGCCGGCCTCTGTCTTCTTGCGCAGGTAACCGATGTACACTTCAAGTACGTTGTCGTCGCCGCCGAAATCGTAGCCCCACACCTCCTGCAGGATTTGCTCACGCCGCAGCACCTGACGGGGATGGCGCATCAGATAGTGGAGGAGGGCAAACTCGGTCGGCGTCAGGTCGAACCGCCTGTCGCCGCGCCGCGTCTCGCGCGTTACCGGGTCGAGCACAAGGTCGGCATAGACGAGCGGCCGCTCCCGGTCTGCTGCCACAGCACGGCGACGCAGCAGGGCACGGACACGTGCCAGCAGCTCGGCTGGGGCGAAGGGCTTGACCAGATAATCATCGGCGCCGCTTTCCAGGCCCTCTACACGGTTTTCGATCGCGTCACGCGCCGTAAGCATCAGGACCATGGTATCGTCGCGTGCTGCCCGCAGGCGCTCCACGACCCCAATGCCGTCAAGGCCGGGCATCAACCAATCCAGCACGATGAGATCGGGCTGCCACTCCTCTACCTTACGCAGTGCCTCCCGCCCATCGGTAGCAGTGGCGACCTCGAATCCTTCGTACTGGAGGGTTCGGCTGAGCATTTTGAGCAATTTCTGGTCATCGTCTACAACCAGTATGCGCGCCATGACCGATTCCTTATACCCTGTGTATCTACGCGGGCAGCAGGGAGAGCCGGCAGATCGTCCCACACGGCCGCGGCTGTCTCTTTGCACAGGTTTTGATTATACCATGATTATTGGTTCCCTACCTGAGAATTTTATCAGAGGACGCTGAGAAGATCCTGAGAGACAAATGGGGTCAACGGAGGCAACCGGCATGCCCGTGCCGACGCCGGCGGAGGAATATGAGGCGGTTTTCCCGGACATCACCGGCGACAGGCAGGTATTTCCCTGCCGGCGGCTTCAGTTTTGCCTGACGCCCAGGCCGGTCAGCGCATCATCTACCGTCAGCCAGCCGGTGCCGGGAAACAGCCGTGCCACCTGGGGAGCGAACAGCGGTGAGGCGGCCAATACCTGGGGTGCATCGTCGGCAATCACGCAGCCATCACTGAGGATCACGACACGGTCGGCAGCAAGAGCGGCAAGCTCAACGTCATGGGTGACCAGCAGCACACTCACCCCCTCAGCCTGCCACTCGCGCAGCAGGGCGATCAGTTGCCGCTTGAGCTGATAGTCCAGCCCGCGCGTCGGCTCATCCAGCAACAACAGGCCGGGACGGGTCACGGTCACCGCGCCAAGCGCGACACGCTGACGCTGGCCGACGCTGAGATCACGCGGGTATGAATCCGCCACCTCCTCCAATCCCAGGCGGGCCAGCAGAGCAGCGGGTGGGAAAGGAGGGGTGTCCTGGAGCCCGTGGTTACGTAGCGTGACCCTCAGTTCTTCCAGCACGCTATCGGCAAAGAGCATGGCGTCCGGCTCCTGCGGCAGGTAGCCCACGTGGCGGCAGATCTCAGCCGGATGGCGACCGGTTATGGGGTGACCATCCAGCACAATCTCGCCGTGCTTTGGCCGGAGCAGTCCCACGACGCACTTGAGCAGTGTGGTCTTGCCCGATCCGTTGCGTCCCATCAGCACCACCAGTTCCCCAGGCGCGATCTGGAGGTCAATACCGTGCAGCACCTCCCTGCCGTCATAGGCAAAATGCAGGTCTCGAATGTGCAGCCGCGAGCCTGACCGGCGGGAAGGTGCAGCGCGCGGTGTGCCTGGAGGGAGCGGCAGCCGGGCAGCGAAGGCGCGCCCCTCCTTGATCGTCAACGGGAGCGGTGTCCATCCCAGAGCCTTGCCCAACGCCACTACCGGGGGCGTCAATTCCACCTGCTGGAGGACCTGCTGGGGCGGGCCTGTCAGAACGTTGCGCTGACTTTCCGTGGGCCCCGGTATGTAGACCAGGCGGTCTGCGTAGGGCAACACACGCTCTAACCGATGCTCGGCCAGGATGATGGTAAGCCCCAGGTCCTGATTGAGGCGCACCAGCGCCTGGAGCACGTCCTCAGCGGACTGGGGGTCCAACTGTGAGGTTGGCTCATCCAGCACAAGGATACGCGGACGAAATACCAGTGCTGCGGCGATGGCCACCCGCTGCTGCTCGCCTCCGGAGAGGGTGGTCAGTGTGCGGCCACGCAGCGCAGCCAGGTCGAGCAAATGCAGCACTTCTTCGACCCGGACCCGCATCTCGGCCGATGGGATGGCCGCGTTTTCCAGCCCGAAGGCGATCTCATCCTCGACCCGATCGAGCACAAACTGGCTGCGCGGGTCCTGGAAGACAAAGCCGACGATGCGGCTGAGCACCTGAGGCCCCTCAGCGACAGGATCGTGGCCGGCGACGGTGATAAGTCCACTGATCCTGCCGCCTGTGAAGTGAGGCACCAGCCCATTGAGGCAACGCAGCAGGGTGGACTTGCCCGCCCCCGAAGGCCCGGCCACAAGCACGAATTCACCTTCGCTGATACGGAGGTTCAGACCGGTCAGCGCCGGTCTGTGTGCACCCGGGTAAGTGTAAGTCAGGTCTTCAATCTCTATCATCGGCCGCACCTCTCTTGACCACTATGGCGGGAACCAGCAATCCAAACAGCCCCACTCCGGCAACTGCGTCGAATGGCGGAGGGGAGAGGCGTGGATAGGGAGAGTAGTAAAGGGCCTTCCGGTTCACGAAGGGCAGCGGCGCGAACATAGACACCAGCGTTACGCAGCACCCCAACACAATGAGGCTATCGCAGAGGGTCCACCGATGCATCCGATAGCTGGTATGAGGGATGGAACGGCCGGTCTGCCACAACAGTCCGGCAATCAAACCTCCGCTGGCTATCATCCCACTCACAGCCGCCAGCCGCCACTGTGGCAATAGCAAAAAGGCCAGCCAGCCCACCAGCACTCCCATCAGCCCAACCAGCAAAAACATCTGGGTACGTAATGAATGCCGGCGGTTGGAAAGTGCACCGTACCCGCGGGCGACCATCGCTTCAGCCAGCCCGATGGCGCGTTCCAGCCCACCTGTCAGCAATGGCAAGATAACTGGCAGCCAGTCACGCAGGCCGCGCATGCGGTGACCGCGCACTGCCTGGGCGTCTCGAATCTCGTCCAGGTGATACATCATCTGTGGGATAAACGTCAGGGCAATGGAGATCACAACGCCTGCTTCGTGGAAAGCTCGTGGTGTGAGCCGCACCAGGTCACGCACCGGTGTCACGCGGTTGAATGTGGAGAAGCTGCTGAAGATTGCCGCAAGCACCAGGCCATTAGTCGCGCCGTAGACCAGCGCTTCGAGCGTCACCGGTCCACCTGACAGCGGCAATTGTGCGGGCAGGGAGAAGAGCACTGTATCGCCCAGGTGGGCGGTCAGCCCGTTGAAAAGCGCGCCCAGCACCACTACAGTGACCCCGAAACGGAAAGAGGATGGCAGCCCTGCGCCGCGATGCGGCGCGCAGACAAGTTCCACCACCGCTGCTATCAGCAGCGTCAGTATGCTGTAGAGAGGATTGCGCACCCGGGACGCAGTTACAAGCACCGTCAGCGCCCACAGAAGCCATGTCCGCACGTCAGGCATCAGTGCACACCTCAAAGTAGAACCGTTGCCGGAAGCGGGATAGTGCCCGCAACGTTGCCGGCCCCAGCAACAAGAGCAATGCCACATTGCCCGCTGCCCGCGCGGTATCCCATACCAGCGAGGTGACTATGTAGAATGCGCCGTAGCGCCTCACCGTTTCCCAGAGGCCAAGCCCGGGCGTCCAGGTCTGCCCCGGTACTCCAACTGCCCACGGCCAGAACCAGAGGTTCACAATCGCGCCGTAGAGCAATCCCCAGGCAAAGCCGAAGACACACAAAGCCACAAATTCGAGCTTTTCTTTGACGCAGAGCGCGCGTACCACATAAGAGAGCCACCCGGCGGTCATCCCCGTCCAGCCAGCGGTGAACATCTGGTACGGGAGCCACGGGCCAACCCCTCCTGTGATCAACGCCGAGGTCAGCAGAGTAAACGCTCCCATCAGGAAACCGAAACGGCTACCGAAGACATATCCTGCCAGTATAATCGGGGCAAAGATAGGCGAGAAACCGCCTGGCCCCGGAACGGCATTCTCTATAAAGCGCAGCACGCTGGCGATGGCCACAAGCACACCCAGGAGCGCCACTGTCCTGGCGCTGATCTCCCGCCCCTGTAGCTCCACCAACAGTGCAACGACCGACAGTCCCACCAGCGCGATGGTGACCAGAGGGGTATCCTGACCGTGGGCCTGTCCATAGGACTGGCGGGGCACCTCCGCCAACAAAAACGGGTATATGAAGGCCAGCACGCCAACCACCCCGCTTAGAACGTAAATTGTCCCGCCGATAATCCGCCGGGCACTCATCTTCCCCGTCTCATCAAGATAACCAACAGTGCGATCAGCAGGATAGCCATCGTTCCGAAAACTGCATAGTGCTTTCCTGAAGAGCCTGGAGACGTCAGCCCTCCGGCGGCCGGCACCTGGGTGGTCGGTTGGGGCGTGGCAACGGTTGGCGGTGGTGTAGGTGTATATGTAGACGTTGGTCCAGGCGGCACAGGCGATGGATACGGCAAGGTCACGGCTGCTGTAAGCTGTGGTGTGACGGTCGGCGTGGACGAAGGTCGCGGAGAAGGGGATGGTGTGCTCTCCGACGCCGGAGGGAGCGTATCCGAAGCGCCAGGTGTGGCTGTAGCTGCTATGGGCGTGGCTGACGGGACAGGTGTGGCAGGCTTTGTCCCGGTTGCCGGAGGGGTGCCGATCACGCCCAGGATGAGAGTATAAATCTGCTCGCCCGTTGCGCTGACAACGCGCAGGCGGTATTCCTGTGGTACGGTCGGACACACCTGCCGGCTTCCGCTGGCGCTGACACGCTCGCCGTCCAGATATACTGCCAGCGCATTCGATGTATCCCAGCGCACGAACGTACAACTGCCTGCTGCGATAGGGTTGGCATCCAGTCTGAACCAGACCATAGGAGTCGGAGGCGGCAGGGTGTTGGTGGGCTGGACAGGCGTGTTGGTGGCAGGTACAGGTGTGTTGGTGGGAGGTATGGGGGTGGCAGTGGGTAGCGGCGTGTCGGTTGGGAGCGGCGTATCCGTGGGCAGCGGCGGGCATATCTGTTCAAAGGAGACGACCGGTGGTGGCGCGCCATCACTCCACCGCCACCCTTCGACATCGCCATTATGCACCCTGTGCAGAGCTGCGCCGACATTGGAGTAGACCCAGCCACCTCCGCTCAGATGCCAGTAAGTCCAGTAGGTGCAGGTGCTACCCTGGCACTGACAGAAGCAATTGTCACTGCCGCACCCCTCACCGTCAATGGCGCAGATCGCGACCCCCATAGCTGATTCGTAAGCCGTCACGCTCAGGCCAGAACGTTGGAGCACCTCGTAGCCGCTGATCTCGCCCTCCGTAAACTCGATGCAGCGGGTGATCGTGACACCATTGCCGTGTGCAATGACCAGACCAACGCGGTTGGGTACCTGGGCGCGAGCGCCACGGCTGCTACTCAGGGCAAGTACACAGATGAGCAGCACCACCCAAAAAATGATGCGTTTCATGTCCGCCCCCGGATGGTTGATATTCAGGCCGACTGCAATCAGCCTCAAGTTGTAGGACAACTGCGAGCAGTTGTCCTACAACTACAGTTAATCCCTACGCCGCTTACAGGCCCTTACTGCCCGCTGCCCTTTGTAACCAGGGGCAGATAGCCGGCATAGCAGTTGTACGTCCAGTGCGCCAGCGGGCCGTATGGCCGGTGCATCAACGCCGGGATCGCCTCCTGGGTGGCATAAAGCGAGGGGGCACCCCACGCGGAGAAGCTGCCATCCGCGTTCTGTGCGGACAGCAGGTAGCCGCAGCGTAACGTCGCACACCAGTTTCCGGCCGCCCCCTCGTCGGCCGACAGGAGCGTCTGGAGCACAAAAGCGGTGGTATCCACGTCGCTATCGCTGCCGGTCTGGTAGCCATAGCCGCCATCGGCATTTCTGGCACCGGCGATGAACTTGAGAGCAGCTCCTATCTCTGGCGCACTGACCGGCTCGCCTGCCGCGAGCAGAGCCTGGACAACGAGCGCCGTATGCTGGACCTCACTGGTTTTACCCCACTCATTCCAGGTCCACCCGCCATCCGTGTTTTGCACGCTCTTGAGAAAATTCACGGTGTTGGCAGGGATAGTTTCGTCCGCTGCGTACAGCCCCAGCACAGCCCAGGCAGTATCCCCACTGCCGTTGCCGTATTGACCGGTGGTTTGGCTGTAGAAAGCTGTGATGCTCAGCGGCAGATTGAGCCCCAGGAAGTCGGTCACCGTCTGACCTGCCCACGCCGCCCCAACGGTGAGTTTACCGGCCGCGGCAGCCGAGGACGCAACATAGGCGGTCAGCGTTGGCGTCTGGGAGGCCAGAAAGTCGAGCAGGCTGGGATTTCCCCATTCGTCCGGATCGTAGCCGGCAGCGCCAAGCGCGATCAGGGCGCGCACAGAGGCGCCCATCTTACTGAAACCGTCGTCGTAGCTTCCATCGCCTTGCTGTTGGGTGCGCATCCATTCTAGGGCGTCCGAGGCCGCGACGTAGACCGGCGCGGCCGGCACCTTACCGGTCAGCCCCCAATCTCCAAAGCTGGAGGCGTTGCGGAACAGGATGACATCACCATCCTTCAGCAGGGGCGGGGGCCAGGATTCATCCCAGGCCGTATTTTTCCACTGCCCCTGCGCCCAAAAGTTCAGGGTACAAAAACAATTGGAGGCAGGGCATCCCTCCCCTGCTATGTTACACACAGCATCGCCGCTATGCTCGACGGTAAACCCTGCGGCTTTCAGCGCGGCCACGCGGGAGATGGTGCCGGTCCAGGTGATGGGGCGGACGGCGGTACGGCCGTCTGAAAACTGGACCACTACGTGTGCCCTATTCACCGTATCCTGGGCCAGGCTCTGGCCAGCCGGCAGGCCAAGAAGCAACAGAGCTACTGCCAGCAGTCCGGCAGCCAGTGGCAGCAGCATAACAAACCAACATTTTTTGATATCCACTTCTGGCATTTTTCGTCTCCTTATGTGGGGATAGATGGAAAGAAAAAGCCCTTCCCCTCACGGTAATTGGGGAAGGGCAATCTTAAAGAAAAGGTCCTTCCCTCGCGCTGGCTGGGGAAGGACCTTTTGGTTTCTGATGCCCTTCATATACCACCCCCTTTCCGCGAAGAGGTTTACGTGGCCAGGCAGAGGCGGGTAATCTGGCTTGAACGCGGAGGCATTCCGTCGTTCCTACAGTTGCGGGACAGCGCCGGACTTTGACCGGTCTTCCCCCATTGTGCCCCTGGCATCCGGGCTTTGGGGCACCTCTGCCGTAGCAATATGCGATTGTCAGGTAGCAGGCCTGAGCCCGCACAAATAAGGACCCGAAGGCCCGGTCACCGGGTGCTATATCAGGCCGGAGCCTGCGAGGTCAACCGCTGCCAACTATAGCACGAACCGGCCGGTTTGTCAAGATTCGGCTCGCAAAGTTGTAGGACAACTGCGAGCAGTTCTACCACGCTATAGCCATTCGCGACGACATTCGGATGCGGTCTGGAGACCTGCCCGAGTCGGTGGACGCGAATGTGGCGGATACCCCTCGGGCGGCACAAAACACTTGTCAAAAGGGTGATTCTGTGGTAACTATTGCAATCACCGGGCGTGATGTCTCCCCCCGTGCCCTGCGTCAGATGTCAGGAAACCAGGGGGAGGTGTAAGGTAACTTTCAGGCGGTGGCTGTAGAGGCAGGCATTCCTCGCCCGTACACCCTCCTGGGCCTGCAGCCGGTGGTCGGCCTTCGCCGCCCTCTCTGGTGATGCACACATGAGGCGGTGGAGGCCGGCACCTGGCACGGAGTGCCCAGGGAGGGCGATTTCAAGCGGCCTGAATAGTCACATCCGGTGAAAGGAGCACAGTGACAACACAGGTCTACGATGCGATCATCATTGGCGCGGGAAGCGTGGGGTTGCCGGCGGCCTTCTTCCTCGCCAATGCCGGGTTGAAGCCGCTGGTCATTGATCAGTTTGCCAGTCCCGGCCAGGGTTCAAACAAAGCCGCGATTGGTGGCATCCGCGCCACTCACTCCACTCCCGCCAAAATTCGCCTCTGTCTTAAGTCCATCGAAATCTTCTCCACCTGGCAGGAAGTGTACGGCGACAACATCGAGTGGTACCAGGGGGGATATTCCTTCGTGGCGTACAGAGAGCGCGAGGAGCGCGTTTTGAAAGAGCTGCTGAAGGTACAGCATTCTTATGGGCTGAACATCCACTGGCTGGACCGGGATGAGCTTCTGGAAGTGATTCCCGACCTCAACCGGCAGGGGCTGATCGGTGGCACTTATTCGCCAGGGGATGGTTCGGCCTCTCCGTTGCTTACTGCTCACGCCTTCTATATGCGCGCGCGCGAGCGCGGAGCGGAGTTCCGCTTCCGCGAGCGGGTGACCGGCATCATCCGGCGGCGGGGGAAAGTAGTGGGCGTGCGTACCGATCAGGGCGGTTACGCTACGGAGACGGTGATCAACGCTGCCGGTCCCTGGGCACGCCCGGTTGCCCAGATGGTTGGCGTGGACCTGCCGGTGGTGCCAGACAGTCACGAAGCCGGTATTACCGAGCCGGTAGGCCGGTTTCTGAAGCCGATGGTGGTGGACATCCGGCCGGCCGAGGGGTCCAAGAATTACTACTTCTACCAGCATAAACCCGGCCCTGTCGTCTTCTGTATCACTCCAGAACCGCCCGTTGTCGGCACCGACCGGCGGGAAACCTCGGTCTTCCTGCCCATGATCGCCCGACGCATGGTGGAACTGATGCCCAAGCTGGCTAACATAAAGGTGCGTCGCACGTGGCGTGGCCTCTACCCGATGACCCCCGATGGCTCTCCTATCGTGGGCCATCTCCGCGAAGTGGGGGGATATATCGTGGCTGTGGGTATGTGCGGCCAGGGATATATGCTTGGGCCAGGGGTGGGTGCCTTACTGGCCCGCCTGGTGGAGGGAACCCTGACGTCAGAAGATGAGGAGATACTGGAAGAGCTGACCCCCTACCGCGAGTTTGGAGGGGAGGAGAAGTTGAAATAGGGGGCTTTGTCGTGGAAAATGCCATCCCATATCGCCCCAACCTGGCAGCACGGCTCTATCTCTGGGCGACAGAGCGGCTGTATAACGAGCTTGCCTGGGCATACGACCTGGTAAGCTGGCTGGTCAGCCTGGGAAATTGGGCAGCATGGAGACGGGCTGCGCTTGAGTATGTGGCCGGCCACCGGGTTCTCGAGATAGGTTTCGGCACCGGTGAGCTGCTGGTGGAAGCAGCCGGCCGTGGGCTGGAGATATACGGATTGGAACGCTCGGCAGCGATGCACAGAGTTACGGCGTCCAAACTGGCCAGGCGGGGCATCACCCTGCCCCGCGTGCGTGCGCTGGCCCAGGCCATGCCGTTCGCCAGTGGGTGCTTCGACACGATTTTATCAACGTTCCCGGCCAGATATATCCTTGACCCGGCCACCACCCGGGAGGTGGCTCGATTGCTACGTCCGCCAGGCCCTGCCGAAGACACCGGGGGACGATTCGTCATTGTGGGATTATGCTGCGAGTTCAAAAGCTCGTTGCTTCGCCTGGCGCTGCGGTTTATCTTCGGCGAGACAGGAAGCCTGGCAACGGATCGCGTGCTCGCACTCTACAAGCGGCTGGCGACCTCAGCCGGCCTGCGGGTCAGGGTAAACCCCAGAGAGGGGAAATGGGTCAAAATACCGGTGTTGATCCTGGAGAAAGATACCGGCACAGGCTGAGGAGACCTGATCTTCTGTGCTGCGGGGATAGGGCCATACCCTCGGATTTTTGATGGAATCACTGCTCCTGGGTGCTCGTGAACTGAACATTGCGCTTACAAGGCAACATCTGGCTCTTTTCGAGAAATTCTATCAGGAGCTGATGGAATGGAATCAGCGCTTCAACCTGACCGCGATCACGGACCGCGAGGGGGTGCTGGTACGCCATTTCCTGGACTCGCTTTCGTGCCTCAAGGCGCTGAACCGGGGAGCACTGGAGGCCGGCGCCCGGGTGATTGACGTGGGCACCGGTGCAGGCTTCCCCGGTCTGCCGCTCAAAATCGTCTGCCCCGGGATGCGCCTCACCCTGCTGGAAGCGACCTGCAAGAAAGTTCAGTTCCTGGAACACCTTGTTGCTACTCTGGCGCTGAAGGATGTCAAAGTGATCCACAAGCGGGCAGAGGAGCTGGGACATGAGCCAGACCATCGGGAGCGCTATGACTACGCGCTGGCTCGCGCGGTGGCCGAGATGCCCACGCTGGTAGAGTATCTCCTGCCGCTCGTGCGGCTGGGGGGAAAAGCGGTGGCACAAAAAGGTGAGGAGGCCGCCGCCGAAGTACACGGTGCGACCAGCGCCATCACCACACTTGGGGGAGAGGTGCGCCAACTGGTGCCGGTGGAACTGCGCGGGCTGGCCGAGACACGCTATCTGGTCATTATAGAAAAAGTGGCCGCGACACCGGACAAATATCCCCGCCGGCCGGGCATCCCTGGAAAGCGACCTATTGCCGGTTGACTGCCTGGCCTGTGCCGACATCCCCGTTCTGCGAAGGCCGACCAGTCAGCCCCAGGCGTAAAAAGCGTATGGGCGAGCCATCCCCTCCCATACAGTCACCGGCTCGAGGTAATTGCCTGCTCACACTGGCTGAAGTCGCCTGTCTTGGGCCGCAGGCCGACGCCTGGCGCCGCAGCCGCCCGGAAAGGCCGATTCTCCAATCGGTGCACGGCAGCAGGCAGCCGGGCAGGTAATTACAAACAAAGACGTTTCGTAACTATCTGTGCCGACTAAAGTCGCCCGCCCCAGGCCTTCGGCCTGCGGTCGGCCTGCGCCGACGCCCCCGGTCGGCGCAGGCCGACGCCCGGCACAGCGTGCCCGGGAAGGCTGATTTCCAATCAGCGCATAGCGGCAGGCCAATCGGGCAGGTAGTTCGACGTTTCACCCATATCCACCCAACTCCACCCTACTCTGACCTGCAGGAACCATCAGGCGGGCTGACGCAGCCACCTACGGCTGGATATCTATCTCGGTAATTAAGATACTATCCGACTCCACGCTCGTCTCCCCTGCGTCAACTACCGGCAGACGGTAAGCCGGCTGTCCCTGGGGATACATGCCCGTGCGCAGTTGATAACGTCCCGGCGGACATATGGCCGGGATGATCACCTGATGCGGGTCGGCTATCCCCATCCCCGGTGACCATGCTGAGGTCGAGGTAAGCGGCTCTATATCCTGTTGCGCCACCAGATCACCCCGTGGCCCGATCAGATGGACGAATACAACGTAATTGGTGCTGACTCTACGCAGGGAACGCCAGCGCAGCGTGACAGCAATGACATCCCCGGGACGGAAGGTGCTCTGTCGCAGCTCGGCGCTTTCCAACATTATCACATTGGCAAGGTTGACCCCCAGAGAAATCGGTATATCTACGCCACCACTCACGGTCAGGGTCACGGTATCGCCGGCATGGATTGTCGTACCCGGGGCCGGTTCCTGCGCCAATATCATGCCTTTGGGACGTGGACTCCACACCTCCTCGACGGCAACGGTCAGGCCATCCGACTCAAGCCCGGCCCTGATCATATCTATCGGATACTCCACCACGCCGGGCATTACCAGCTCCCGTCCCATACCGCTCACAATAACCGAGACCTCTGTGCCAACCGCTACCGAGGCCCCGGGCGGGGGATTCTGCTCCAGCACTATCCCCTTCTCCTTACCCTGCTCAAACCGTTCTCCTGCCAGCACAAGGCGCAGACCGGCACCCTCAATCATCTGCCGTCCCTCCTCGGCAGGCCGTCCCACCACATCTGGCACACGAATCATCTGCACCTGAGGGGTAAACGTGGCCCATACAGTGGGCTCAGGCGTGGCCGTGGAGACGATGGACGGAACGGCGGGAGCTGAGTAGGCACGGTACACCGCCCACCACAGCGGGATCAGCCCGACGACCGCTATAAAAGCGATAACCCCCAAAACCCAGACCAGTCTGTCGGGGACAGCCCTGGGCGCGGAGAGCGGGGGTTGAGCCGGGATCGCCGGCTGCCAGCCGGTGACCTGCTCGCTCTGCCTGCGGTACGCGTCAAGCACGTGGGCCAGTTGCTCGGCAGTGCGGTAGCGCGCAGCCGGTTCCTTGCTCAGTAGCTTGTGGACAATACGCTCCAGTTGCACAGGTACGTAGGGACAATGGACGGTTAGCGGAGTCGGTTCCTCACGCATGTGCATGAAGGCCAGTGCGGTCGGGTTCTCCGCCTGGAATGGAGGCACTCCGGCCAGCATCTCATACATCACCACGCCGATGCTGTATACGTCGGAGGCAGGAGTAGGTGGACCACCGGCTGCCTGCTCGGGGGCAAAGTAAAGTGGACTGCCCCACACCGTGCTCGATTCTGTGACCCCGGATTCGGAGAAGGCGCGCGCAATGCCGAAATCGGTCACTTTGGCTCGCCTGTCACTGGTCACCAGCACATTCTGGGGTTTGATATCACAGTGGATGATGCCGGCTTTGTGCGCGTATCCCACGCCGGAGGCGATCTGGAAGGCAATGTCCACCGCCTCTTTGACATCCAGGCGTCCCTTGCGGCGAATGAGGGTCTTCAGGTCCTGTCCGTCCACGTACTCCATCACGATATAATGCCATTCCCCATCCTGCCCCACATCGTACACGGTCACAATGTTGGGATGATCCAGGTTCGCGGCAGCCCGGGCTTCTCGCTGGAAGCGGGCGAGGAACGCAGGATCACAGGCAAAGGTCTCGCGGAGTATCTTTACCGCAACGCGACGCTGGAGCAGCCTGTCAAAGCCGCGATATACCACCGCCATTCCCCCAGAGCCGATCAGTTCCTCCAACTGGTAACGGCCGTTCAATAACAAGGATTCCATTCAAGCCTCCAGAGAGTGCGGATTTAACAATGCAGCCGTAACTACCTACCCGATTGGCCTGCCGCTATGCGCTGATTGGAAATCAGCCTTCCTGGGCACGCTGTGCCGGGCGTCGGCCTGCGCCGACGCCCCCGGTCGGCGAAGGCCGACCGCAGGCCAAAGGCCTATGGCGGGCGACTTTAGTCGGCACGTAGGTAATTGCATGCAGCCCCATAAATCGTTTGCAGGTGCATTTTGTGCACGGACACCGGCATATGCTTTGCAGGGACTTACGATATGATTCGGGGGATCTGCCCGCCAGAGCACATTCTACCCCAAATTGTAATGGCCGACAAGCAGGAGGAAGCCCGGCCCGGCCATTTGCGGGAAGCACTCATCTCTGATACAATACTCACTGCAGCCCGCCGTACAGGCTGGAACAGCCCCCAGGCTGTGACATTTGCTCCATTCCTTCAGCGGAGGGATAAGTATGCCTGTTTATGCCCTGGCCAACCAGAAAGGAGGCGTTGGAAAGACAACTACGGCCGTAAACCTGGGCGCATACCTGGCCCATTGGGGGCATCAGGTGCTGATTGTGGATGTAGACCCCCAGGCCAATGCCACCTCCTCACTTGGCGTGGACAAAAACAGCGTCCCCCTCTCAACATACGATCTGCTCATCAATGACGTTCCCCTGTCCAGGGTCGTGCGTCCCACCTCCTGGGAACGGCTGGACCTCCTGCCCTCCTCTCCCTCCCTGGCCGGTGCCTCGGTTGAACTGGTCAGCTATCCGCGCCGGGAATACAGGCTCCGGCAGGCATTGCAGGCCTTAAATGCGGCGGAGGCACAGGGCAGCGACCGCTCATACGACTATGTGCTGATAGACTGCCCGCCCAGCCTGGGTCTCCTGACCATCAACGCGCTGGCGGCTACCGACGGGGTGCTTATCCCGGTGCAATGTGAATATCTGGCCCTGGAGGGGCTATCGCAACTGATGCGCACGATTGAACTGGTGCGGCGCGCCCTCAACCCGACCCTGCGGCTACGAGGAGTGGTTATGACCATGTATGACACCCGCACTGCACTTTCCCGTCAGGTCGTTGAGGAGGTCAGGCGCCACTTCCCCGGCCAGGTCTTCCGCTCCATCATTCCGCGCAGTGTGCGCCTGAGCGAGGCCCCCAGCTATGGTGAGCCGATCCTCTCCTATGCCCCACAGTCACCCGGAGCGGTGGCTTATGCTGCCCTGACCCGGGAGCTGCTGGCAGGAGACGGCAAATCGTGATCGCGGAGGTGGGTGATGGCACCGCGTAGAAGTGGACTGGGAAAAGGTCTTCAGGCATTGATTCCCCTCGCTGAGGAGGAGGCGATCACACCGGTACAGGGGATCATCGAGGTGCCGCTGGCCTCCATCTCACCCAACCCACACCAGCCGCGCGCCCCGATCCGTGACCAGGACCTGGTTGAACTGGCTGCCTCGATCCAGGAACATGGCATACTGCAGCCATTGCTTGTCACCAGAGCAGGTGAAGGTTATCAACTCATCGCTGGCGAGCGCCGCTGGCGCGCAGCGCGGCTGGCCGGATTGCAGGAAGTGCCTGTATTGGTTAAAGATGTGGCGCCACGCGAGATGTTGGAACTGGCACTGGTGGAGAACCTGCAGCGGGCCGACCTGAATCCTCTTGAGGAAGCAGCCGCCTATTTTCAATTGCTCGAAGAGTTCGGCCTGACGCAGGAACAGATAGCGCGGCGGGTAGGAAAGAGCCGCGTTGCGGTCGCCAACACCCTGAGATTGCTAAAATTAAGCAACCCTGTGCAGGAGGCGCTGCTTGCGGGCAAGATCAGCGAGGGGCATGCCCGGGCACTGCTGGGGCTGGAGCAGGCCGAGGCTCAGGAAGCCGCGCTCAGGACGGTGCTGAGAAATGGGCTGAGCGTGCGCCAGACGGAAGAGCTGGTGCGACAGATGTCCGGCACCCGCGAGCGCAAGACCGCACGCGAAAAGCCCCCTGAAACCAGGGCACTGGAGTCACGCTTCCGCGAGGCGCTCGGCACCAGGGTCAACCTGACACGCACCGAAAAGGGCGGGCGCATCATAATTTATTTCTACTCAGACGAGGAGCTTGACGCTCTATACGAGCGCATCGTCGGTGCTAATTTCTCATAAAGTCCTTCAGCCTGCGTAAGCGGCTGAGGTGACGCAGCCGGCTGAGAGCCTGAGCCTCGATCTGGCGCACCCGTTCGCGGGTTACCCCCAACTTCTTGCCGATCTCTTCGAGCGTATAGGTCTGCCCATCTAAAAGCCCATAACGCAGTTGGAGGATACGCACAGCGCGCGGGGGAAGCTCCTGGAGCATCTCCTGAAGCAGGGCGCGTAACTCCGCGGTATTCACCTCTTCGTCCGGCATCACGACGCGCCCATCCTCGATGAAATCCCCCAGCTCATTCTCGCCCTCATCATCAACAGGCATATCCAGGGACAGAGGATGATAGGAGGCTTTCAGCATCTCCTCTGCCTTCTGCCTGGGTATCTCCAGCTCATCCGCAAGCTCCTGCGAGGTTGGCTCACGCCCCAACTCCTGGGTCAGACGATGTGCCGTGCGCAGCAGCCTGGTGATCTGATCACCCATATGTACGGGCACCCTGATGGTGCGGCTTTGATCGGCAATGGCACGCGTCACCGCCTGCCTGATCCACCACGTGGCGTAGGTGGAAAACTTGTGCCCCAGCCGGTAGTTAAATTTGTCGGCAGTGCGCACAAGCCCGATATTCCCTTCCTGGATCAGGTCAAGGAAGGGCATGCCCCGGCCGATATACTTTTTGGCGACGCTGACCACCAGACGCGAATTGGCGCGGATGAGGTGCGCCCGGGCAGCCAGACCATCCTCAACGATCGCCTGGAGGCGTGCCCTTTCCTCCGGCGTCAGATCATCGCGCTTCAGTTCCTTCTGCGCGGCCCGTCCTGCCTCCATCCGCTTGGCCAGCTCTACTTCTTCCTCAGCAGTGAGCAGAGGCACCTGGCTGATCTCCTTAAGGTATAACCCCAGGGGATCGTCCATGCCGATGGCATCCAGGTAATCCTCACCCTCTTCCTCATAAATCTGCTCGTAATCCGGGATTTCGCCTTCTTCCTCCCCTTCTTCCTCGGGCACCCCCACTTCGATGCCGGCCTCGAGCAACATGGTGAGGATATTGTCCAGTTCCTCCAGGTTTTCCTCTACGTGAGGAAAGGCGTACAGGATGTCATCGTAAGTGACGTACCCCTGCTCAGCCGCCTTGCGCAGCAGATATTCCTCGCCGCTTAATTCTGTATTTTCAAGTAACTCGCTCTCCAGACAAAATTCCATTTCCATCTCTTACTCTCTAGACGGCGGCCAGAGTGATACAAACGGAAGCGCACACCGCAGTGTGCAACTTCTGTAGGCGCTCAGGTGTTACCCCCGCCATGCCGCCGCGCTAAAGATATCACGCAATTGTTTGATTAACATTAGAATCCGGGATATTGTAGAGCTCTCCATATTTTTTACGCAGATAGCGGATGTACGGTTCGATCCTCAGCTCATCCCCGGTAACGCGCCTGACCAGCTCAAAGGTCGTGTACTTGCGCCCATGTCTGTAGATACTCTCCCGCAGCCAATGCAGCAACGTGGCGAAGTTGCCAGCCTCCATCTCGCCGGTGATCTCCGGATGGGCACGGAGCGCAGCCTCGAAGAACTGGGCACTCAGAATGTTGCCAAGCGTGTATCCATGGAACATACCGCCAATGACGCCATTATACCAGTGGACATCCTGAAGCACCCCTTCCCTGTCGCTTTCCGGCATGATGCCCAGGTCTTCCGCCATGCGTGCATTCCAGGCCTCTGGCAACTCACGCACGCTTAACTCCCCCTCAAGCAGGCGGAGCTCAAAGTCAAAGCGCATGAGAACATGCAGGTTGTAGGTCACCTCGTCAGCTCCGACGCGGATCGGCGAACACTCGACTTTGTTGACTGCCCGGTAAAAGTCCTCCAGTGACACATTACCCAACTGATCGGGAAACAGTGCCTGCAGCCTGGGATAGAAGAAGCGCCAGAAGCTCAGGCTGCGCCCCACGAGATTTTCCCACAGGCGCGATTGGCTCTCATGAACACTGAAAGACGCCCCCGACGCCAGAGGAGTGCCCTCAAATTTTTCATCAATACCCTGCTCGTACATACCATGTCCGGCCTCATGGATAGAGCCAAACAGCGCCTCATCCAGTGCATTTTCCGCAACGCGTGTGGTAATGCGTACATCGCCGATCGAGAAACTGGTGGTAAACGGGTGCGGTGATTTATCCTGACGCCCACGCGTAAAGTCGTAACCAAGGCAGCGAAGCACCTCGTTCCCAAAAGCCAGTTGTTGCTGCTCCGGGAAGAACTGATGCAGGCATGCATCGTCCAGAGGAGGCTGGCCGATAATCTCCCGCACCAGGGGCACCAGTTGCTCACGCAGACCGGCAAAGATGGCACGCACGGTCTCAGCCCGCACACCGTAATCCTGCAAATCAATCAACGGATCGGCTATATGCTCGTAGCCCGGGAAGAACCCGGCCAGTCGACGGCTCAGATCAAGCGTTCTTTCCAGGTAGGGCCGGACGCGGGCGAAATCACCCGCAGGATATGCCTCTCTCCAGACCTGGAAGGTGGCGCTTGTGTGCTCAGAGAGCCGGGCTACAAAATCAGAGGGAATCCTCACCGCCTGCTCATAGTCACGCCGCGCCACCCTGATCAGGCTGGCTTCGTCGGAGTCGTAAGGCAGGCTTTCCTCATAGGGCCGCAGCTCTTCCAACAGCCTGCCCAGGCCGGGATCGGTGGCCCGTTCGTGCATCAGCCGCCTGAGAAGGGCGATCTGTCGCATCCGTGCCAGCGCTCCCCCGGCCGGCATACAGGTATGCTGATCCCACGCAAGCAGCGCCGCAGCGCCTTCCAGATCGCGGATTTCTCTCAAACGTGCTTTCAATTCCTCGAGTTTGCTTTCCATAGGTTACCATCCAGATTGGGCTGACCACCAAACTGCCCTTGATTATACTCATCATGCTCCTGGACACAAGTCGCATGTGAGCGGGGTGTCCGAAGCGGGAGTGATTTGGGCTTCGCCGATGCCGCTTTCCCGACCGGAGTTGATGCTTCAGCCGGTTTGCGCCACGTTTGCACCGGCTAAAGCCTCGATTCCGCCCCCGGATTGGAATTTGCTCCGAAATCCCTTGCTTGACAGTCACCCCCTTTGCCCTATAATCAGTACGGCTACACGGACCTGCCGGTAAGGTCCGCGACAGGTTGATTCTTCGAATGTGGGGTTGAGCGCTTGGTAGAGTGTAAGGGGTCCGGCTTAGTGAAAGTATTGACCGGTGGCTTGCGGAGTGCCCGGTACACATGGCTTGCTGCATGTGCCCTGCTTTTGGTCCTCTCTTGCGGAACGGTCGCTCTTCAAGGCTGTGCTCCTGCGCTCACACCCACTGTCACGCCACAACCGGTGGGCACTGCATCAACCACACCAGATATCCGTACCTCTGTGCATACGCACTCTCTTCCCGTGGCCACGCCGTCGCCCACTGCTGTTCCCACCGAAACTTCAGCACCCACCGCCACCCCGACCCCATCCCCCACCAGCACGCCAAAGCCTGCCGCTACCAAAACTCCATCCCCAACCAGCACGCCACAGCCCGCTGCTACCAAAACTCCATCTCCCACCAGCACGCCGCGGCCCACCCCCACCCCGACTGTGCTCCCTCCAGAAGATACGCTGCCTGTGCCGACCCTGACCCCTGTGCCGCCTGCATCCACACCCTCCTTCTACCCTGTACCCCCACCTGGCCGGACGTTCGCCACACTGGACGAGTTTTGGGATGGAACGGCATGGTGGGAGCTGGAAGCCTTCGACGTTGGCCTGCCCGTGGGCGAATCGGATACCGTCTACCGGGGTGGTGGCGAGTTCTGGTCTTATTTACACGCCAGTTTCCAGTCGGCAGGCGTTGTTGATCAATGCGGGGATCCCGTGCCTTTCCCCGGTTGTGTGACGCTCTGGAAGAGCCACGACGGTGGGCTGCATTTCACTCTTGAAAATCCTCGCTGCCTTTTCCCGTGCCTGTCATGCCCCTGCCAGGCCAGCGATCATACCCACCAGCAACAGTATCCGCGCGTCTTCTTCGACTCCGGACGGGCATACATCGTCTATGAATGGGGTGCAGGCATCTATATGCGCACTTCACATAACGGCATTGACTGGTCGGGTGAGGCATATGTGCCGGGCACCGGACAGTGGTATGCGGACCAGAACAGGCCATGCGCCGGGGCGGAATCCATCGGTGAGCATCCCAACATCTACAACGAAACGGAGTACGGCAACTGCCTGGTGGGTGCGCCGCCGGGGATTTACGTGGAGGGTGACCTGTTGTACGTTTTCGTCGGCCTGGGACGCGACCCCGGCCATATGGGCTGTTTTGTGGGAAACAGGCAGGCCGGGGCCAGAGGACTGCGCAAATGCGCATCGAACCCTCTTTTCGGCGCCGAAAATGGTTACGGACCTTTGGATGCGTTCGGGGCGGATGCCAATCCCTATTTTGAGTTCCGCACCATCTCCTCGGCCGATGTCGTACGCGTCGGCAACCGCTATTATATGGCTTATGAGGGTGTGCGCGGCCCGAGCAATCCCGCCGTTGTTGATGACCAGTTCGGTCTGGGGTTCGCCCGCAGTGTGGGGCCGGAGATTGACGGTCCGTGGGAGAAGTTTCCCGGCAACCCGGTGCTGATGGATGTGGCGAACAATTGGGGCATTGGCCACGCCGACCTTGTGATCGTGGGCCCCGCGACTTATATGTACACCGCTACCTCTCAGACCACGCGGGGAAGGTATGTTTTGGTAAAATAGGGAGACGAACTCAGATGAAACCATCCATTCACCACATTGCTATTGCCGTGCGCGATATGGACGCAGCGCTCACACTTTACACCCAGGCATTGGGACTCGAGGTGAGCGCGCGCCGTCAGGTGCCGGAGGAGGGGGTGGAGATTGCGTTCCTGCCCGCCGGCGATGGCGAGATCGAGTTAATCCGCCCCCTGGACACAGAAAACAGTGTCGCGCGTTTCCTGGAAAAGCGAGGGGAGGGCTTACATCACATCTGTCTCAGGGTGTCCTCTATCGAGGAAGCGCTGGAGCGTCTGCGCCGGGCCGGGGTAAAGACGGTCGGTGGGGAGCCGCGCACCAATGCCGCAGGCCGCCGCTACATTTTCCTCCATCCTCTCTCGACCCGGGGAGTGCTGATAGAGCTGTACGAAGAGAGCTGAAGTGCCTATCCGTGTACTGCCGGACGAGATAGTCTCCCAGATCGCCGCCGGCGAGGTCATCGAACGCCCCTCTTCGGTGGTCAAGGAGCTCGTCGAGAACAGCATAGATGCCGGGGCGCGTGAGATACGCGTCGAAGCGCGCGCAGGCGGCAAGCGTTATATCCGCGTCAGCGATGACGGCTGCGGCATACCGGCCGCCGAGGTCGAGCTGGCCTTCCATCGCCACTCGACCAGTAAGCTGGCGACGGCCGAAGACCTGACACGTATCACGACCCTGGGTTTCCGTGGCGAGGCACTGGCCTCTATCGCCGCGGTCAGCAGGGTGACCTGCGAGACACGGGCCAGGGATGAGCCGATGGGTACGCTGATCCGTCTGGAGGGGGGACAGGTGGTGACGCGTCGTGAGAGCGGCCGGCCGCCGGGGACGAGCGTAACCGTAGAGGACCTTTTCTTCAACCTCCCGGCACGGCGTAAATTTCTGCGCGCCGATCGAACTGAGCAGGGACATATTGATGCCTGGCTGACCAGATACGCGCTGGCATATCCGGCGCTGCGCTTCACGCTGGTACAGGATGGCAAAGAGGTCTTCCGCTCCCCTGGAAATGGCCGCCTGCGCGATGTGCTGATCGCGGTCTACGGCCTGGAGGTGGGAGCGGCTGCACTTGAGATTACCCCTTCACCTGAGACCTCCGGAGAGACAGGGGACGATAGCATCCGGGTGTCCGGCTTTGTCAGTCCGCCATCTCTCCATCGGGCTAACCGTGGCTACATCACGCTCTTTGTCAACGGGCGCTGGGTGCAGGATGCCTTACTCAGCTATGCCATTATCCAGGCATATCACACTCTGCTCCCGGCCGGCCGCTATCCACTGGCGGTGGTGATGGTGAAACTTCCCCCGCAAGAGGTTGATGTGAACGTCCACCCGGCTAAAGCGGAGGTACGCTTCCGTGACGGGGATATGGTCTTCCGCGCGGTGCAAAAGGCAGTACGACGCACGCTTATGGAACAGCCCGCGCCGCCGACCCCCTCCGCTCCCATCGCCCGGCCGGCGTTTCCGGGCGGAGATGAGGAGGCACGTGAGGGCAGGAGGGAACGCCTGGCCGCTTTAAGCACCGGTCAGATGAGCCTGGACATCCCCACGCAGAGGCTGGAGGTCAGGAAACGCCTCTCACCGCTGCGCGTGGTCGGGCAGATAAACGCGACTTACATTGTGGCCGAAGGGGAGGCCGGGATGTACCTGATTGATCAACATGCCGCTCACGAACGTATCCTGTTCGAGCAGTTGTGGGCAGAGAAGGAACGGGCCGGTGTGGCCTCACAGGTGCTGCTGGAGCCGCGCCTGGTGCAGCTCTCGCCGGAAGCGGCCGGTCTGATAGCTAAACACGCAGAGCTGCTGGAGGGACTCGGCTTCCAGGTCGAACCGTTCGGGGGAGCAACGGTACTGATCCGCGCATTGCCGGCAGTTGTGGCGCAGGTGGACCCTCTCCAGGTGTTGGAGGATGTGGCAGCGGCACTGAGCACAGGCGGTGATCCGTTATCCGGTCCCGTCGAGGAGGCCGTGATACGCCATGTCTGCAAACGCGCCGCGATCAAGGCCGGGCAGGTGATGAGTCATGTGGAGATGGAAAAGCTGGTGCGGGCACTTGAACAATGCAGTAATCCCCATACATGTCCCCACGGACGCCCCACGATGATTATGCTGAGCGTGGAGCAGCTCGCCCGCGAGTTTGGCCGGTAGTCAGGTTTTAGCTCCCCCTCTTGCACCTGGCCACATATTCGAGTATCTCCTCAGCGCTGCGGTAAGCTGCCTCGCCGCTGGCACCGAGCATCGCAGCCAGTTCGGCCACCCTGTCCCTGCCCTCAAGGCGCCTGACCCGGGTAACGGTGCGTTCACCTGAAGGGGTTTGCTCGATGTGCTTTTCGACATGGTAGTGTATATCCCCAAAGCCGGCCAGTTGCGGCAGGTGGGTTATGCAAAGGACCTGATGGGCAACCCCCCCCTCCCCCACCCCGACCGCCAGTCGCCACAGTTTCTCGCCGACCGTTGCACCAACACGCCCACCGATGCCCTGGTCTATCTCGTCGAAGATGAGGGTAGGCGTCTCGTCGGCGCGGGAGAGCACGGTTTTCAGTGCCAGCATCAGGCGCGAAGTCTCCCCACCTGAGGCGATCTTCGCCAGCGGTTTCAACGGCTCGCCCGGGTTGGGGGAGATGAGGAACTCGACCTGGTCTATGCCGGTGGAGTCGAAGGCCACGCGCAGGGATTGGAGAGCGGAGGTCACGGATTGTAACGCACAATCTCGTATCTGGGCTTCGTCCAGCGGCACACCGTTGGGGTCTTCACGCCACTGAAAATCTACGCTGAACCTGGCGCCCTCCATACGCAGGTCGCGTAATTCCCTTTCAAGCTCTGATGCCAGGCGCCGGGCAGCCTCTCGTCGCTTGAGAGAAAGTGTCACTGCCAGCCTGCCCAGCTCTGTCACCAGCCGCTCCTCTTCCTCCCGTAGCACGGCGATACGCTCTTCGCTGTGGGTAATGGTTTCCAGCTCAAGGACAGCTTTTCTGGCATACTCGAGCACATCCGTTATGGTGGGCCCGTATTTGCGCTCCAGTCGCCGGATGACGGCCAGTCTGTCCTCGACCTCCTGAAGCCGCCGGGGGTTGTACTCAAGCTGCTCCCGATAGTCACGCAGGGCTCTGGCCAGCTCTTCGAGCTGGTAGCCAGCGCTCTCGGCAAGCTGGAGCTGTGGCCCGAGCGCCGGGTCTATGCGCACCAATCCTTCCACAGCCTGAATGGCCAGGCCCAGCAGGTCAAGGACTGCGGCGCCTCCCCTCTCGTCCCCTTCAAGCAGACGGAGTGCCTCGCCGCTCAGCCCGGCCAGTTGCTCAACGTTTGCCAGTCTGAGCCGCTCTTCGAGCAGTTCCTCTTCTTCGCCAGGCCTGAGGGCAGCCGCTGTAATTTCGCCAATCTGGAAGTTCAGCAGATCGGCCCGGTGCGTCAGTTCCTGCTCGCTGCGCAACAGGTTTTGCAGCTCCCGGCGTACTGCGCGCACCCGTTCCACCAGTTGCGCCACCTGTGCCCGTAACGGCAGCAACTCGGCATAGCGATCCAGAAGGTTAACGTGCTCGCGCACGCGCAGGAGAGACAGGTGTTCGCTCTGGCCGTGAATGTCCACCAGCTTCGCGGCCACCTCGCGCAGCAGTGTCAGGGTGACGACACGGCCGTTGATGCGACAGATGGTGCGGCCGCCGCTGCGCACCTCGCGCCCCAGGCACAGAAACTCCGACGATTCCCCCTCTAACCCTTCCTGCTCGAGCAGAGGTGCAAGCTCCTGTCGCTGTGCCAGGTTAAGGTAGAAAGTGGCCTCAACGATGGCGCGCCCGGCTCCAGCGCGGATAACGCCGCTGTCGGCCCGCCCGCCCAATACCACTTCTACTGCATCCACAATGATGGACTTGCCCGCCCCCGTCTCGCCGGTCAGCACGGAGAGGCCTGGCTCGAAGGTCAGTTGCAGCCGGTCAATGATGGCGAAGTCCTGGATGCACAACTCGGTCAACACAGAGTTCACTTCCTCCTGTCGTATCTATTCAGGCCGGTTGAAATCGTCCTCTCTGGGCGCTTCGCACCGGGCGTCGCCTGTGCCGACGCCTCTGGCTGGTGAAGGCCGACCACCGGCCGCAGGCCCCACAGGATGTACGGGCAAGGCATTCCCCGCACTCAGGACATGTCCAAAAAACGTAACCGACGCATCCTCATGCATCGGTTTTGCGGACAGGCTCTTAACTCATACACGGCGGCCAGGGCGCAGGCGGAAGCCCGCCGTGCTCACCGCCGCGATCACATAAACCGTATCCCACAACAGGCCAAATAACCTGCCAGAGCATAGTCCGCTGGTGAAATAATCGGCAATGCTGTCCGGTACGATGCCACCTCCCAGGAGAAGCAGTAAGGAGAACCCCAATTTGGGGAGCGTCGCAGCGACGATAACGGCACACACGAGTATCCAGAGGTAAGGTGAGCGGCGCCTCCGCACGGCCAGGTGGACAACCTCGGCTATCCCCGCACCCGCCAGCGGCCCCAGCACGATGGTATACCAGCCCAGGCTCGGGATCAGCAGGCTGGCTACAAATGCCAGTGGGAACGTGATGATACCGGCGATTAAATAGTAAACAGGCCGGAAATCGGCATAGAAAACCCGCTGCTGCCTGTTGACGCATTGCCGACAGCGGTATCCCACCGGTGTCTGCACGGCGCATTTGACACAGATAGGCTGTCCACAGCGGTTACAACGCAGATAGGTCTCAACATTAGGATGATTGACACAACGGAGAGGTTCATTCATCGCTCTTCACCTGGGGCTGTTTAGGCATCAGACGCTCCGCCAATGTTTTGTAGAAGTAGTTACGCTCCTGTACCCGTGCGAAACGGGCGACGTGTTGACTGGCTTCTATGATTACCTCATCCCCCTTTCCCAGACGCTCCTGTACCTCGCCGTCCACGGTGAGCACTGCCGGTCGTCTCCCGGCGACGGTGAGCTGCACCGTCGCTCCCTCAGCCAGGACCAGGGAATGCGCCATGCTCAGGTGAGGTGCGATGGGCACCACAAGGATGTTGCGCGATTGCGGGGAGAGGACCGGGCCGCCGGCTGCGAGGGCGTAGGCGGTACTGCCCGTCGGGGTGGCGATGATCAGTCCGTCGGCGACGCAGGTGGTGAGATACCCCCCGTCAATTGAGATGGTCAGGTGCACGACCCTGGCCCGCGCTCCTCGCCCGACCACCACATCGTTCAGAGCCTCGGCGTATCGGGTAGGGGTTCCTCCGCGCGATACCGTTGCCCGCAGCATCATACGTTCCTCAATCCAGAACTCCCCGTTGCATATTTGCGTGAGTACCTTCTGCCACCCGTCCGGGCCGACCTCGGTCAGAAAGCCCACTCTGCCAAGGTTGATCCCCAGGATGGGAGTGCCGCAGGTGGCTGCGACACGTGCCACGCGCAGGATGGAGCCATCGCCGCCCAATGTCACCAGAAGCTCAGCCGGGGTCTGACACAGGTGAAGGGGAAAGTCGGTTATAGGGCACACTTGTGCTCTTCCCCCATTTAACTCAATCCAGGCCGCGATCTCTCCAGCCAGCGGGAGGGCGCGAGCGATACGGGGGTTGTAGGTGACGATAACTTGCTTCACGTTTCCCCAAGGCCGAATTGTTAAGCCAGGTGCACCTGCTCTCTGACCCATGACACCACGCCGGCCACCGGCACCTGCATCTGTTCTCCACTTTCCATATCGCGCACGATCGCCATCCCGGAGGAGAGCTCCTGCTCACCCAGGATAATTGTATAGCGCATCCCGCGTTTGCTGGCCTCGCGGAGCTGGCTTTTCAGCCCGCGTTGTCCGAAGGCAACCCATGTCCCGATACCAGCACTGCGCAGGGCATACGCCAGGCGTACGGCCTCCTGGCCGGCCTGTGGCCCCAGGTGGGCCACAAACACTGCCGGTGCAGGGAGAGGAGGCACCTGCACGCCGAAATGTTTCATCGCCATAACTATGCGCTCCAGTCCTGAGCCAAACCCCACTCCCGGGGTAGGAGGCCCACCAAGCATCTCGGCCAGTCCGTCATAGCGCCCTCCCCCGCAGACGGCGCTCTGGGCACCTATCCCTGCTGCCCAGACTTCAAACACGGTTTTGGTATAGTAGTCCAGCCCGCGCACCAGGCGATGGTTGATCACATATTGCCGCCCCAACAGGCTGAGGTACCCTCGCAGCCTGGCGAAGTGCTCCTCACACTCCGCGCACAGGTGATCCATGATGTGGGGTGCCCCTTCGATGACGGGCTGACATACCGGAGCTTTGCAGTCTAAGACGCGCAACGGGCTGCGTTCCAGTCGCCGGCGGCAGTCATCGCAGATATGGTCGGTATGTTCGGCGTAGTAACGTTTCAGCACCTCGATATACCCCGGCTTACAGATCGGGCATCCGGTTGAGTTAAGTTGAAAAGCCAGTTCCTGGAACCCCAAACCGGCGTACAGGTCCCATGCCAGCAGCATGACTTCCAGGTCTGCGAGCGGGTCCTGTTCGCCCAGGATTTCGACGTTAAACTGGGTATGCTGGCGGAAGCGGCCCGCCTGGGGGCGTTCGTAGCGGAATATCGGGCCACAGGTGTAGAGTTTGACCGGCTGTGTACGCACCTGCATGCCGTTCTCGATATAGGCGCGGATCACGCCGGCGGTGAACTCCGGGCGCAGGGTGATACTATGCCCGCCTTTATCCTCGAAGGAGTACATCTCTTTATCCACGATGTCGGTGCCCTCTCCAACGCCACGCGCGAACAGCTCAGTCACCTCGAAGACGGGCACATCAATGCGCTCGAAGCCGCATAATTCTGCCAGGCGTCGCGCCCGGGTGAGCACATAGTCCCAATAAGGCTGGTCCTCCGGCAAGATGTCGAGTGTGCCGGTCGGCCTCTGATAACGGGGCATATGTTGCTTCCTCCTGAATGAGTTTAGGATGATGGTATTATAGCCCAAGTTTAGGCAGTTGTCTAACTGTTTTGCATGAAACCAGCGTGATCGCGGGCAAGCCGGCGGCTCTGCAGCGGCGCGCAATGCAGGACAACTGCTCGCAGTTGCCCTCCAATCCTCCAGCCAGGGCCGGTCCCCAGGCCACGCCCGACGCCACCACGACCGGCCACAGCGGCACGCTCAGAGAGCCGCAGCCTCATCCCGCTCGCGCCAGGTTGACTTTACTCAGAATTTATACTATACTGCTCTACAAATGCGGTGAGTTCATATCCAAATTGCCTGGAGCCTGTGATGTCCGAGGTTAAAGTAGACGCAAAAGAGTTCCTGCGCCCGATCCTCTTTGGTCTGGCGGAGGACGACCTGGAGGAGCTGGCAGCAGCGGCTGTGCAGCGTTTCTACCCACCAGGGGCCATCGTTATAAGAGAAGGGGAAGAAGGCAATGCCGTCTACTTCATCGTGGAAGGCAGCGTGGAGGTGGTGAAGCAGTTTGAAGACGGGAGCGAACGCTTCCTGCACACCTCCGGCCCAGGGGAACCTTTCGGCGAAATGGCTTTGCTCCAGGAAGGCGGTCGCACCGCAACTGTGCGGGCCGTAGAGCCGCTTACCGTTCTGGAGATCGGGCGGGAGCCTTTTCTGAAGGTGCTGGCGCGCAGCCCCTCACTCAGCGTACGTATCCTGGTGCGTCTGACCGGCCGCCTGCGGGATGCCGATCGTCAGGCGATTGAGGACCTGAGCCGTGCCAACGAGGAGCTGAGACGGGCGCTCAAGCAATTGAAACGCCTGGACCAGACAAAAACCGATTTTATCCAGGTTTCCGCCCATGAACTGCGCACGCCTGTGGCCGCTTTATTGGGCTATGCTCAGATGATGGAGCAAAACCCTAAGGTGCAGGACGACCCTGCACTGCGCGTATTGGTAGAAGGGGTGGTGACAAGCACAAAACGGCTGCATCGGGTATTTAACAGTATCCTCGACGTGTCCAGATTGATGGCCGGCGGTCTCCAGGTGATCCGCAACCCTATGAGTATGGCAAGTGTCTTTGAAACACTGCAGGCGGAATTTCAAGAGGTACTCGAGGAGCGCAAACTTTCCCTGGAACTGGTCGGCCTGAACAGCCTTCCTCTGTATTCAGGCGATCCGGACCTTCTGTACAAGGTATTCTATCATCTGTTAAATAACGCCATCAAGTACACTCCGGATGGAGGGCGGATCACGATCACCGGGCGGGCACTGGAGGTGGATGAACTGGGCAGGTGTATCGAGGTGGTCGTGGAGGATACCGGAATTGGCATAGCGCCTGACGATCTGGAGCTTATCTTCGAGAAGTTTTACCGTACCGGCGAGGTGTCGCTGCACTCGTCAAGCTCCACCAAATTCAAGGGGGGCGGGGCAGGGCTGGGGCTGGCGATCGCGCACGGCATCGTGAAAGCCCACGGGGGACGCATCTGGGCCGAAAGTCCCGGCTATGACGAGGAGAAGTGCCCGGGCAGCCGCTTCATAGTCCAGCTCCCCCTCTCAGCGCCGGAAGCGATGCCGGCAGGCTGAAACCTGTCCTGTCGGTTTTTGAGACGCTGCTCTGGCTGAGCAGTTACGCTTCACCCATGGGCCTGCCAGGCTTGAGGACTTTACAGGTCCAGGTATGCGAGTGTGATTGCGTCGTCCGGGCAACGCTGCCCGGCAGCGTCGGTTGTGGGAAGCCGTTGCGCGGTCCCGGTCTCCACATCGTAGTCGTACATGCCGGCTATGACGCGATATGTCCCGGCCGGTGCGTCGGGGGGCAACTCGAGCCGGTAGAATTCGGTCACTACCTCGCCGGGCAGCCAGTGGTCGGTCGGGTGCCGTCCGGCCTGGGGCCAGGAGTCCGCCTGTGCATGCAGGCGGCCGTCCGGACCGATCAACTGGACGAATACGGTGTACGGCCGTTCGATGAAATCCAGCGCCCGCCAGCATAATGTGATTTCTACGGCGTCTCTCTCCGGCCCGGCCACAGTCGTCACCCACGCACCGCTCAGGGCAATAACTTCGCCCAGGCGGTAGTCCACAGAGGGAATCTCCGGCGGCATTGCGAACGTGCGGGTGATCTCCACGTATAACTGCGCTATCGGAAGCACCCCATCCTCCGAAACAGCCAGCAGCTTCGTCGGCCCGCCCGGCGCGTGTGGAGGCACTGGTACGCGGGTCACGGTACGGTAGCGGTCACCAGGCAGCCATAGCCGGGTGGCACCAGGGAAAGGAAGCAGTGTCACCTGCCCATCCATTCCCTCCAGCTCCAGGTGCGGTTCACGGAATTCGCCTTCAACTCTCCACACAGCCTCAAGACTGACCTGGCTGCCGGGCAGAGTCCGCTCGGGATAGAGGGCCGCGCTTTCGAGGGTCAGGCCGCCCAGGGTGCCGGTGGTGAAGTTCCCGGCCGAGACAGCCATTGTGAAAGGTTGAGAAGGACGCCCGATGGTCAGAGGGCCGGCCACCACTGTGCCATGGTCGCGTCCGTAAGGCTCATACACGAGGAGCTCCAACCGGTAGAAGTCACCCGGAGGAATGCCCGGGGCAGGTCGGAGTTTGTAGCGGCCCAATACGGGCCGGGCGGGTGGCCAGCGTCCAGCTACCAGATATGGCCCGCTGATCGGACTATCCGAACGTGCCCATTCCTCACCGGTTGCATCCCGCAGGCGCAGGGAGACGGAGAGGTGGTGAGGAAGCTCTCCCTGCGCTTCCCAAAAACAGTCGAGCCTGAGTTCATCATCCCCACGCAGATACGTGGGCACGGCGCAGCCGTCCAGTTTGAGCGGAAGGTCCAGAGAAGACGCTGCCGGAGGTGAAACGGCCGGCTGCTCAGGCAGGGAACGCCAGGCCGGAGCAAAACGATAGTGATAAACCCTGAGGCCGGCGGGCTGCCTGGGCAGGGGTAGCTCCTCGCCCGCCTGCTCCAGGATGTGGACCACCACGTCGGTTGGGTCCACCACCCACGGCTCCCACTCCACCAGCCATACCCCGCTCCACCCCTCCAACCATTCGTTGAGCTGCGTAACGGTGTTGGGGTAGTGGAGCACATGCCGTACGTCCAATATAGGGTCGTCGGGGATGGCAAACCATCCCGCCGCTCCGAAATAGTACTGCCAGGCAGGAAAGATGTGACCAGGAACAATGAGCACAGTCTCATCGGGCAGTTTGTGTTCTCGTACCAGTTGAGCCGCAGCGCGGAAGTCAGAACGGGCAAAGGCAGGGTTAAAGTAAAGGTTAACCAGGCCCGGTACAATGGTCATTACCAGTGCTGCCAGGGCAACGGTGCCCACCGTTCTGCGCCACAAGGCACGGTGCGAGAGCGCAGCTATAGCCAGCGCAGGTACCAGAAACAATGGTGGGGAGGCGAGGATCAGGTAGCGGGGAGAAAACTTGGGGATGTTCTGAAACAGCAGGGCCATTGTGGCGACCGGCACCAGGAAATGGGCGACCAGGAAAGCGGCCGCTTTGCGCGAGCCGGGAGCAGGCGTGGTAAGAAGCACGATAAGCCCGGCAAGGGAGGCTGCGCTCCATACGCTCAAGGCGATTTGTCCGGCGCTCTCCCCCATCACCTGGCCGGTGACGAATCCCTGGAACGCGCCCCACAGGACGGCGCGCCAGTCGAGACGACCGGGCCAGTAGCCGGCGTTCGCTCCCCAAAAATGCCAGGCGTAAACCAGCCACGGAGCCCAGAGCAGCACAGTGCTGATGAGGGCAAGGCCACCCGGCACCAACACCGCCCGACGTCCTCCCGGCCGGGATAGCCCGGCAGCCAGCACCACAAGTCCATGGAACACGAGCAGGAAACCGGTCGTGGTCTGGGTGTAGAGGGCGAGCGTGTTCAGCAGGGCCATGCCGGCCCAGAGATGCCAGCCGACGGGTCTGGACAGCGTCCTGATCAGGCAAAGTGTAGCCAGCAACCCGAATGCTTCCTGGCACATATAGATGCGTGCTTCCTGGCTGTACCACACGTAGAAGGGGGAGAGGGCCGCGAGCAGGCCAGCGATCAGACCGGCCTGACGCGAGTGGAGTGCGCTGCCCAGGGCGATCACTCCGGCAACCACCAGCATACCTGCCCAGGCGGAAAGGAAGCGCGCGGCAAACTCTGTCCACCCGGCTATGGGAAGCCACAGAGCAAGCAGCAGACTGTGCAGCGGGGGCACCAGGTCTCGCGAGGACCAGAAGATTGTTTCCGCAGGCCCAAGCCCTGCTATGTAGACTGCGTAACCCTCATCATACCAGAAGCTCTGGGCATCCACTCTGTACAGGCGGAGAACCCAGGCGCTCAACATGATGAGGTATATGAATGCAAGGGGTCCGCTCCTGGTGCGTTTCATCTCTCAGTAGGGCGACCCGTCTGGTTGTCCTTTCTCAGCCTGCCAAACAGAGCAACAGTCTGGCGGGCGATGCGTTCCCATGCGAATTCGGCAGCCAGAGCCCTGGCGCCCCTCTCCAGCCGCTCACATAAGGTCCGGTCCTGTGCGAGCAACGCTATGGCCTCTGCGAGTTCCTCCGGCGCATACGGTCGGACAAGAAACATGTTCTCCCCATGACAAACCTCAGGGAGGGGCACTGCCGGCCTGGTCGTCACGATGGCTCTGCCGTGGCTCAGGCACGCGTGCAGGGTCCCGCGTCTGAACGAGACCCCGTCGCGGTAGGGCAGCACACATATGTCCGCTGCCAGCAACCCGGCGGAGACCGCCTCGGGGAGCATGTAGCCGGTCCAATGCACCTGTTGCTCCAGGCTGAGTTGCCTGATCAGATGCTCCACCCGCTCCGCATAGGCCTGATTGGTCGGGTCGGAGCTGCCGACACGCCCACCTATCATCAGCAAATGAGCCGGCAGCCCCCGTGCTCTCAGGATAGCCATTCCCCGGATCAGATCTTCCACTCCTTTGCTCTCGTTGAGGAATCCAAAATAGCCCAGGAGGAGATCGTCCGGACCCACGCCCCAGCGAGCACGCTCAGCGGCGCGGTCATAGCCGGGTGGCAACGCTACCGGTATGTTGCTGCCGATAGGGATAAGGTTAAGGCGCTGGCCGGGTAGTTCCGACTGGAGGCGGAGGTAATCCTCCCTGTTGGTGACGATCACGCCATCTGCCCGGAGGGCCAGCATACGCACTGTCTGCCAGCGCAAAGGGCCCGCCTTCGGGAACAGGTAGGGCACCTTGAGATCGTGAAAGGTGACCACCACAGGGGGGCGATGGGCGACGCGAGGGAGGAAGTTGATCGCCGGGTGTAAGCTGTAGGCGGCGGCCTGGTACTGCACGTTCAATACCTCCAGCCCGATTTCCCCGGTCACGCGCAATACCTGTTTCCAGCACCCCCACTTCCAGTGTTCGATGGCACGGTGGACCTCGAAACAGGCATCCCGGGCGGGCGGGTATTCGTCCAGGCGGCCTGTCAACACGTGGACATCGTGGCCCAGTCCGGCCAGCGCCTGTGCCAGTTGAGCCGTGAAATCCCCCACCCCACCCTGCATCGGGGGGTACTCGCCTGTTATCAGTCCGATACGCAAGTTGTTATACCCTCCAGGTTAATTCTGGCCAGCGGGATGACATCGTCAGGCAGGTGTTGTCCCATGCTGTCATACGCCGGAAGGCGTGTCATGGTTGTCGGATCATACATGCCGGTGCGCAGATGTACAGTGGCCACACCGGCGGTACTCAGGTAGATGGTATGCCGGTCGGCGATGATTTCATCTGGCAGCCACCATGAAGTGGGGTATGCGCCATCCTTCGGTGGAGCGTCGTTCTGACCCAGCAGGTTTCCCGCCTGGTCCATCGCGTGCACGTAGACCGTGTAATCCGCCTGGGGTGACTGTTCCGCTCGTCAGTACAGCGTCAGCGTCAGCCTGTCGGCAGCCGACATTTCCGCATCATAGCCCAGCAAGCGGATCGCCGTGCCCAGGCGGAAGTCGGTTGTGCAGGCAGGGGCAGGAGGTGCGGAGTAAGCGCGCATCCGCCATGGACCCAACACAACCATGGTGCTCCCGGAGCCTGCCAGCGCGACCCGATTACCCATCTCATCCACCAGTCCTACCCGGATCCAGTACAGCTCAGGGGCGGGTGCCCACCGCGGGATGGCCAGGCGGAATTCCTGGCGCACGGTGTCGCCTGCCTTCCACAGCTCACCGGGATACAGCGACCCACCCAGCCAGAATCCATCTTCGGCCACTCTTTGCGTGGGGTCCTGGGGCCCAAGCTGAACCCACGCCTGGTAACGGTGAGACGGAGCCCCCAGGGCATACCAGTAGAGAGTCAGGTGGACATCCTGCCCTGGTTGCAGGTCGCCTGCAAGAGGTTCGTAGCCGGCAAGCTGCACGTTCCCCTCAAACGTCAGAGCCACCGGCAGGGCTGTGGCCGGCATTCCATTCGGGAGACGTGGGCTGGCGTAAGCAGGACGCAGGTAGCGCCATGGCACGATGGCGGCGAAGAGTAATGCCATTCCAGCATACGCCCACCATAACCAGCGGAACGCGCGCTGGCGTGTCCACCAGGCCAGCCCCCAGGCAGCCAGCACTCCGGCAGCCGGCAGAGTGGGAAACAGCAACCGTCCGACTGGGGCGCCGGTAGCGATAGCCCAACGCAGAAAAGCGACTGCGTTCAGCCCGCAGGCGAACATAAGCAGGATCAGGCCGCGCCGGGTTAGCGGTGGCACATGCCACAACAGGCCGCCGGGCCGCAGAGTTCCTGCCATGCCCACACCCGCCGCGGCCAGGACCAGCCCGGCCATCGCGTATATCCACGGCTCTACCAGGATGGGGGCCCAGCCGAAAGCGGCCCACCAGGAGCGCGCGGTCATCCAGGCCTCGGCCAGTCCAAAGTGAGCCAGCGGCGTCTGCGCAGCGAGATGAGGCTCCACACCCAACGGATCGCCATAAAGGATGGCGTTGCGTATGTACCACCAGCCGCCCGTTGCCAGAGCTGTGGCCAGGAATGTTCCCCCATCAATCAACCTGGCCTTGAGAGCACGGCCACTCTGCCAGACCGCAGCCAGCAACCCCACCGGCAGCAGGATGAAGGCACTCTGCTTGGTCAGTAACCCAAGGCCGGCCAGACCACCTGATGCCATCCAGCAGCGTCTGGGGACGCCATCGCGCATGCAGCGCAGGGTGACCACCAGGCACAGACAGAATAACGCATTGAGCAGGTTATCATTTGTCACACAGGCTGCGAGAGATATAAACTGTGGATTGAGCGCCACGAACGCTGCCGCTCCCAGTGCCAGGAGATGCCGTTCTGGCCACAACAGGCGGGCCAGTGCATACGTGCCCCACACCGTCACTGCTCCCAGGCCCAGCGAGAGCAGCCGTAACAGAGCCACCGCCTGAACCGTGCTGCTCCCGGTCAGTGTCTCTTCTGCACGGTGGGCGAAAATATTTTTGTTACGCGGGTCACGGTTTGCCTCCGGCGCCCACCCGACCTCCCAACTGGGAGCCGGCACCAGGAGATAGGAGAGGTCATCCATGCCGAATCCTGAGACAAGCACACCGCCCAGCGCGTGGTAAAGCGGCGGAGCATAGTAGAGCGGAGGATCGTGGTATTTCAGGAACCATGCCACGTCAGCTCCAGCAGCACGGCGATCGGGGAGTACGCGTGGGGGCAATGCGCGATGTATGGCGAAATAGCGCACGAGTGAGATATGCGACCATTCGTCCGGCCCCTCGAAGGGGGGAGTGACCAGTGCGTAGCTCAGCCCAAGACTCACGAACACCAGGAGCAGCAGCCGTAACAGACGACGCGCCATAGCCTCATCCATCACCATGCGCTGTCCCCTGCCACCGCAGCCCGGAGCACAGCACCTGCCAGTAGACGGCAATACGTTGAGCACGCAAAGGTCGTTTGTGGCCGACGAGCCATTTACAGCCTTCCACGCCCGTCTGCCACAAGTAGTTGCCCAGGAGAAACAGGCGCAACAGCTCCGCAGCAAAACGGCCGTGGTATTTGCGAAAGTAGCGCACCTTGCTGGTTTGAAAGTGGATGTGACGGGCCGGCAGGACCTGTGCGCTGCTCCTGCCCTCGTAATGCACAACCCTGGCCGTGGGCAGGTAGACGACACGCCAGCCAGCCTCTTTGAACCGGCGACACCAGTCCAGCTCCTCCGAGTACATAAAGAACCCCTCGTCCATAGGCCCGACCTGAGCGATTGCCCGGCTGCGGGCCATCAGCGCTGCTCCGCACAGCCAGTCCACATCCTGAATGAGATTATCGGGCCGGTCAGAGATGTAGTAACGCTCCAGCAGGCGGCGTGGAGCATAGGGTTGGAGCCAGGTAGACTCAAAGAATGCGGTGGTCAGGGTAGGGAAACGCCTGCGCGATGACTGGACACGACCATCGGGGTACAGGAGCTGCGGCCCGACGATGCCCACATCGGGATTGGCGTCGGCGAAAGCGAGCAGTGTGGCGAGCGCATCGCCTGTCACCTCGGTATCCGGGTTCAGCAGCAGGACGTAACGCCCCCTGGCAACAGCAATGCCCTGATTATTGGCGGCAGGAAAGCCCCGGTTATCACTGTTGGCGATGAGGCGGACGGTGGGGAATTCCTGGCGCACCATCTCGATGCTTCCGTCGGTGGAGCCGTTGTCAACGACGATGACCTCCAGTGCCACCCCAGACGTTGGGTTTAAAACGGAGTGCAGACAGCGGCGCAACAGCTCGCGCACGTTCCAGTTGACAACGATAACCGAGATGTCCATATCTCAGAAATGACGGCGCACGACAAAATCGGCCAGCTCCAGCAGTGCGGCCAGGTAATCACGTCTGGCGTCGCCGGTGAATAAGGAGAGGGCAGGAGACCCCAGTGCTTCTTTTGCCCATTCGATGTGGCGGCCGGCTATTTCCATAGCCTGTTCGATGGCCCTTGACTCGACTACCGCCTGCACCGCCTCGCGCACCGCTGCGTCCGAGAGCCGCGAAGCACCCACGGCCTCTACAGTATAATGCCCTTCCAGGGCACGGCGGGCCACGGGATGTTGTGGGTCCGATTCAATGAAGAGGAGGAACGGGAGGGTGAACAGCCCCTGACGCAGGTCGCTGCCGACCGGCTTGCCCAACGTCTGCTCATCGGCGGTGAAGTCGAGCACATCGTCCACGATCTGAAAAGCCAGGCCAAGGTGTTTCCCGTAGAGGCGCATCGCCTGGATGACGTTTTCGTCTGAGGAGGCCAGGATGGCGCCGGCCTCTGCCGACAGCGAGATGAGGGAGGCGGTTTTGGCGTAAATCCTTTGTTCGTACTCTCGATAGCTGAAGCGCCCACCATGGCCGCCTGACATCTGGCGCACCTCGCCCTGGCAGATGATCATCAAAGTCTCAGCGAAGCGGCGCATCAGCCGGGTATTCTCTGTCTGAGAGGCCAGGTAGGCAGCATAGGCGAAGAGGTAGTCGCCGGTGAGCACTGTCACAGCGGGCGAGCAGGTGGCGTTCAATGTGCTGCGCCCACGCCGCATCGTCGCGCCGTCAATGAGATCGTCGTGCACAAGGGTGGCCGTGTGCAACATTTCGATGGCTGCGGCCGCGAAAAGCGTCCGCTCCAGTCCCGCCCCGCACAAACGGGCGGAAAGCAGCACCAGCGCCGGACGTATGCGCTTACCGCCGCTATCAACAAGGTGAACCAAAGCCTCGCCGATCGCCGCGCAGGTATCCGGCGGAGGCCGGCGCAGCAGATGCTCCACCTGCTCAAGCTCGTCCTGGATGGGGGTGAGAAAAGATAATCCTGGCATTCCTGTTTTACTGCGAAGGGCAAGGAGGGCAGAACAGACGCAGGGCATTGTCGGCCGAGGCCCTGGCGACAGCATCCGCGCTCAGTTCCCTGGCCCGGGCCACCGCCTCGACGACGTAACGCACATAGGCCGGCTCATTGCGGCGCCCCCGGTACGGCTCCGGCGTTAAATAAGGGCAGTCGGTCTCGACCAGCAGCCGTTCCAAAGGCACTGCCGCTGCCACCGCCCGCAGCCGCTCAGACTTGGGGAAGGTGACCGGCCCGGAGAGGCCGACGGAAAACCCCAACGCCAGCACTTCGTCCAGCCGGCCAGGCCCACCAGAATAGGAATGCAGCACGCCCGTGCCCTTCCATCCTCGCAGCACGGCCAGCACCTCGTCTAATGCCTGGCGGCAGTGGATCACCACCGGTACAGGCGCTCCCCGGTGTTGCAACTCCGTTGCCAGTGCCAGTTGCGCCTCAAACGCGCGAAGCTGCACCTCACGTGGAGAAAGCATGCGGTAATAGTCCAGCCCGATCTCGCCGATAGCGACGACCCTGGGGTGACGGGCCAGCGTGCGCAATTCCGCCATGACCGCCGGGGTAAGCGTGGCGGCATCGTGCGGGTGGATGCCGACGGTGGCATAGATCCACTCGTACTGTTCCGCCAGCGCTACCGCCGCACGGCTGGACTCCAGGTCGGTGCCGACTTCAATAATGGTGGCTACCCCCGCCTGGCATGCCCGCCGGATGACCTCCTCGCGATCGGCGTCGAACTGTGGGAAGCTCAGATGCGCATGGGAGTCAACAAGGAACATCACGTAACACCGGTTTGGGAGAACCTGACTCAGGCCAGCCCGGCAAGAACCAGCCCCTCATGCAGCAAAGGCTTCACCTTGTGCTCATCGGTCGTCTCGCAGTAGACGCGCACGATCGGCTCGGTACCGGAGAAGCGAATCAAGAGCCACCCGCCGTCTTCCAGCACGTACTTGTAGCCATCGGTGGTGACAATGTCGGTGACACGCAGCCCGGCCAGATGGGCCGGGCGCGCGGCATCCAGGCGTGCCTGCGCTTCGGGTCGCTTCTCCTGGGGAAAGCGCGTATCAACCCGGTCGTAGTAGTACGTGGCTCCTAACCTGGCATACAGCTCTTTCAACAGCCTGGTGGGGCTTTTGCCCGTGCGCACCATCAGGTCAAGAAAGTACAGGTTGCCGAGTATCCCATCCCGCTCGGGTACGCTGCCACGGAAGGCATAGCCGCCGCTCTCTTCCCCGCCGATCAGCGCATTCGTCTCCAACATCTTGGGGCCCACGAATTTGAAACCCACCCCGGTCTGGTACACCGGCACCCCGTATAACTCCCCCAGTTTCTCCAGCATAGAAGTGGTGGAGAGGGTTTTGACAACAGGGCCTCGTTCGCCGCGCACTTCCAGAAAATAATAAGCCAGCAGCGCGTACACCTGGAGCTGGTTGACGAAGACACCGTTCTCGTCGCCGATGCCCATACGATCGGCATCTCCGTCCAGGATCAGGCACACATCAGCTCCCACTTCCACCGTTTTGCGGAGCGCGACGTCCACATTGGGCGGGATTGGCTCGGGGCGCAACATCTCCGGGAAGAGCGGATTGCGTTCGCTGTGAATCTCGGTGACCTTGGTCCTGCCGCCCGCAAGAAGACGCGGGAACCAGCCTGCACCATTGCCCCACATCGGCTCGACCAGAATATGCAGGCCGGCAGCTTTGATCGGTTCCACGTCAATAAGTCTGCTGATATGGGCTATATAAGCTGCCGCCGGCTCCCAGACGGTAATGCGTCCATGTTCCCGGGCCTGGTCGAAGGGCATACGCCTTACCTGGCTTAATGATGGGATAAGGGCCTCGATCTCTCTGAGCCCATCCGGAGCGACCGCTGCGCCATGTTCGTCGCGTACTTTGAAACCACAATCCGAGGGCGGGTTATGACTGGCAGTGATGTTTATGCCCCCGGCTGCCCTGCGTTCCACGATCGAATAGGAGATCACCGGCGTGGGGGTAGCCTGATCTGTCAGCCAGACGTGAAAGCCATTGCCTGCCATCACCTCGGCGGCGGCAGCCGCGAAGTTTTCGGCGGCAAAACGTCTGTCGTAGCCGATAACAATGTCACTGCCCTCCTTGCCATGCGCGATCAGATAAGAGGCAAAACCCTGCGCACAACGGCGCACGTTATCAAAGGTATAGTCATCCGCAATGCGTCCACGCCACCCATCTGTGCCAAATTTGATGTCACTCATAGCACCTGCCCGTCCTCCTGATGCGTTCTACCGTCTCAGTGTGGTCATCTCCGTAACGTCCGGGAAGCGCTCGCCCTGCTTGAGCGCCCGCAGGTCGGCATCCACCATCATACAGATCAACTCTTTGAAACTTACCCGCGGTTCCCAGCCGAGTTTGCGGCGCGCCTTGCTGGCATCGCCCACCAGCAGGTCAACCTCGGCAGGGCGGAAGAAACGCTCGTCGCACACAACGTAATCCCGATAGTCCAGCCCGACATGCTCAAAAGCGATCTCACACATCTCACGCACGGAATGGGTCTCACCGGTAGCGATGACGTAATCGTCCGGCTCGTCCTGCTGGAGCATCAACCACATCGCGCGCACGTAGTCACCGGCAAAGCCCAGGTCGCGCTTGGCCTCCAGATTGCCCAGGCGCAATTCTTTTGCCAGGCCGGTTTTGATCGCCGCCACGCCCAGCGAGATCTTGCGCTCGACGAATTCGATCCCGCGCCGGGGCGAGCCGTGATTGAACAGAATGCCCGATGTGGCGTGCAGACCATAGGACTCGCGGTAGTTAACGGTGATCCAGTGGCCATAGACCTTGGCGACGCCATAGGGGCTACGCGGGTAGAAGGGGGTATTCTCGTTCTGCGGCACTTCACGTACCTTGCCGTACATCTCCGAGGAGCTGGCCTGGTAGAAGCGGATGTTTTTGTCGGTCATCATAATGGCGTCGAGAAGCCGCGTGACGCCCAGCGCAGTGACCTCGCCGGTCAGCACCGGCTGCTGCCAGGAGGTGGGCACGAAGGACTGAGCGGCCAGGTTGTAGACCTCGTCCGGCTGGAATTCGCGCAGCAGCCCGATCAGCGAGGCTTCGTCCAGCAGGTCGCCCTGCACGAGTTTGATACGATCCTGAATATGACGCAGGCGATCGAGATTGACCACTGAGCTGCGCCGTACCATCCCGATGACCTCGTAACCCTGTTCCAGCAGGAACTCCGCCAGATATGAGCCATCCTGGCCAGTAACGCCGGTAATCAATGCCCTCTTCGGCATAAATCCTCCTTGTGTTGCGGTTGTGTGGTGTACGCTAAACTTCCTGCCTCTTCTGCATCTGCGCTCTCCAATAGTCAAGCGTATCGCGCAGCGTCTGCTCGAAAGGGATTTCCGGCTGCCAGCCGGTCAAATTATGGAACTTTGCCGCGCTGCCGTAAACCACCGGCACATCAACAGGGCGATAGAGCTGGGGGTCCGTCTCAACACATACCTCCACCTGCGCGTAACCCAGCAGCACCTCGAGCACGTACCGGATGGAGCGGGGCTGTCCCGATGCCAGGTTATAGACCTCACCCGGCTCGCCGCGCGTGATCGCCAGGTAGTAAGCCCGCACAATGTCCCGCACATCGGTGAAATCGCGGGAGGCCTCCAGGTTACCAACCTTGATGACGGGCGGCTGTTGTCTGGCCTCGATACGTGCGATCTGGCTGGCAAAGGCCGGTACGACAAAGCGGGGAGATTGACCAGGCCCGGTGTGGTTAAACGGCCGTACCCGTATGACCGGCATCCCGTATGCCAGGTGATACTGGAGCCCCATAAAGTCCTGGGCCACCTTACTGACGGCGTAAGGGTTATTGGGGCGCAGCGGGCTTTCCTCTGTCTGGGGCAACTCGTCCGGCCGCGGCGCTCCGTACTCCTCGTTTGAACCGATCACCAGCACACGCGCCTGGCAACCGGAACGGCGTAACGTCTCCAGCACGTTCAGCTCCGAGCGGATATTATTCTCGAGCGTATCCCAGGGATCAGCAAAAGAAGAGGGGACAAAAGACTGGGCCGCCAGATGGACAATGAAATCTGGCCAGGTCTCGTCTATCAATGCCTGCACTGCTGCCTGGTCGCGCAGATCGAGGTGCACGAGGCGCAGACGCGGTTCTGGTGGCCGGACATCAACTGGTTCGGGATAGACTGTCCCAACGAGTTCCCAATCGGTATGCGTCAGCAGGTAGGTGCACAGATGTGTTCCGACAAATCCCCCCGCTCCGGTGATCAGTGCGCGCAATGTAGCCCCTTTCTCCCCATAATGTGGCCATGGAAGATAGCCTGCTGCCAGGCCCATGTCGGCGCCCGATGCTGCCTCCGGGTCGGTGCCCGGGTGGAAGCGATTATACCGCATTTACCGATACCTGTAAATACAGCATGGGCAGCGTCAGTCCGCAGTCCGGAGTCCGCAAGTCCTGGAGATGAGCCCTGGCCGGTGGACACAAACATGGGCAACTGCGAGCAGTTGCCCTACAATGCGGCCAGTTGGCGACGTCGGGCATGGTCTGGAGACGGGCCCGAGCCGGGGAAGGCCAATCGTATCTGTTCAGGGCCGATTGAAAGCGCCCTTTTCAGGCGCCTCGCGCCAGGTGTCGGCCCGCAACAACACACCGCTCGTGGCACAGCAGAAGCCGGCCGGCGAACGCCGATCAGGAGCGACCTGCAGTCATCGTCTGAATAGCTGCTACTGTCCGTCTGGGACACGGAACAGCACGGGGTTGTTTTTCCGTGCGATCCGTGTCCCTTTCGATATGACCACGTGACTGCTGCTGTTTACTTATCGGCCTGGAGGCAAGGGTTTGTTAATGGTTTCTGCTCACCAAAGGAAGGTAGAGGTATCTGACCACATCCATCTCCAGCAGCAGACGGTAACCTGTCACATTTACACAGCCGAACGCGATGGTGCCATCCTCAGGTTGTATGCCCAGGTAATACCGTCCGCTGGCCGTGGGTGTCCATGAGAGGCGGTCGCTACCTGCGACATTAAGATAGTCGCCTTTGGAATCATACAACTCCATGCGCACCTGCGGACCGGTGATCTGCGCGCTGAAGGTGATCGGGCGGGCAGTCAGGACATGCACCGGTGATACCTCGAACCAGACGAAGTCTTTGTCAGCAGCGTAGTACTGCGGATCGCTGTCAAACGAGTGGTCCTGTGCCACACCGGGCTGGATCGGTTTTGCCTGCTCCCATGTGTCATCCACCTCATACGCGTCGGGACAGGTGTGCGTAATCACTCCCATAGGAGATAGCGCAGCACTGGAGGTAAAGCCCCCTGTTGCAGGTGCACCTGATGGAGTTGACGCCATGTTGAAGTTGCGCACCACCAGCGGCAGGTAGATACGCTGCAGCTTCCTTTCCTCTATGGAGATCGTGTAGTCAGTATTACAACCTTTCAGGCCGGCGCGGTTAGTTACGCGGAGGTAATATATGCCGTCTGACGGCGCTGTCCACACGATGCGGGAGGAGTGGTCACCGGCACCTTTGTAGTCATCGTTTGCCGCCAGTACGTCGGCGCCTCCACCGTTGAAGAGGGCGAGGAAGGTATCCGCACGCTGCCCCCAGGAAGACGTTGTTATGGTATAGACATGGTTGGCCTGTGCCGCGAATACGAACCAGTCAACCGCATCGTCGCAAAAGTCCTGGTTGAGCACATCACCAACGGTGATGGTGAAAGGCTGAGTTGGAGAATCGTTTTCCTCACAACCGTCAGCAGGGCAGGTGCAGGGAGGAGCATAAGGCCCGGCAACGTCTCCGAAGTTTACCTCATAACTTCGACCAGGTAGCACGTCCACATCCACTTCGTTGGGTGTGGTGGACGAGTATCCAGGCGGGTCAATCTCCACGACTGTATGGACGCCGCCAGTGGCTACGTAGAAGGTGTACTCGCCGTCCAGGTCGGTCGTGGTTGTTATGCTCCCATCCAGGACGATCACCACGTCCGGGATACCGCCCTCATTAACATCTTTCACGGCGTTAGTGTTGAGATCCTCGAAAACGGTGCCGAAGATTACGGCATACACCGGCGTCGGTGTTCCGGTCGGCGTCGGCGTGGACGTCGGCGTGCCGGTCGGCGTCGGCGTGGACGTCGGCGTGGACGTCGGCGTGCCGGTCGGCGTCGGCGTGGACGTCGGCGTGCCGGTCGGCGTCGGCGTGGACGTCGGCGTGCCGGTCGGCGTCGGCGT
>Ga0209162_1000429_pt1 | contig 46731 bp, 37 predicted proteins | sample YNPNPMetaG_FD_187121 | JGI IMG/M metagenome (GOLD analysis project Ga0209162, IMG submission 187121) | Anoxygenic and chlorotrophic microbial mat microbial communities from Yellowstone National Park, USA - YNP NP MetaG (SPAdes) (version 2) ...
ACGTACCGGCACGTGCTCATCGTGGGCGCCGAGTCGATGTCGCGCTTCACGGATTACCAGGACCGCGGCACGTGCATTCTCTTCGGCGACGCCGCCGGGGCGGCGGTCATCGGACCGGCACAGCGGGGCGACCAGGGCATCTACCACCAGCTCATGGGCGCGGACGGGAACGGGGCCCCGATGATCATCTGTCCGGCCGGAGGAGCCCGGGAGCCAGCGAGCCGCCGAACGGTGGACGAACGGATGCATTACCTGAAGATGCGCGGTCGCGAGGTGTACAAGTTCGCCGTTACGAAGATGCAGGAGGTGATCCAGGATGCACTGACGGCGCGGAAGCTGTCGCCCGCGGACATCGCCATGATCATCCCGCACCAGTCGAACCTGCGGATCATCGAGTCGGCCACGGAGAAGCTCGGACTGTCGCCCGAGAAGGTGTACGTCAACATCGAGCGGTACGGGAACACGTCGGGCGCTTCGGTCCCGGTGGCGCTGGATGAGGTGATCCGGTCCGGGCGCGTGAAACCCGGCGACTGGGTCTTGCTGGCGGCTTTCGGCGCAGGGCTGACCTGGGCAACGTCCCTGATTCGACTGTGATGAGCCAACGCACCGCCATATTCCCCGGACAGGGCTCCCAGGCTGTCGGCATGGGGCGCGACGTCGTCGCCGCCTGGCCCGCGGCGCGCCGGGTCTTCGAACGCGCAGCGGAGGTCCTCGGAAGGGACCTGGCCTCCGTCTGCTTCGAGGGCCCCCCGGAAGCACTCGAAGCCACGGACGTGCAACAGCCTGCGATCTTCACCACGAGCGTTGCGATCTGGGAGGCCATCCGGGAGCGCTCGCCGTCGCTGTGCCGATTCGACTCAATGGCCGGGTTGAGCCTGGGCGAGTATACGGCCCTGCATCTGGCCGGCGCCCTGGATTTCGACGATGGGCTGCGGCTCGTGCAGGAACGCGGGCGGCTCATGCAGGCGGCGGCCGCGGCCCGACCCGGAGGCATGGTGAGCCTCATGGGCGCCGATGAGGGGCAGGTTCACGAGCTGTGTCGGGAGGCCTCGGCCGAAGGGCCCATCGCGCCGGCGAACTTCAACTGCCCGGGCCAGATCGTCGTATCCGGCGCGAAGGCCGCCTGCGAGCGGATCGTCGCCCTGGCGGAGGCTGCGGGGGTTCGAGCCGTCCCGCTGAAGGTCGCCGGGGCATTCCATTCGCCCCTGATGGCCCCCGCCGCCGAGGCCTTGCGCGCCGCGCTGGCCGGCGTAGCGATCCGGAGGCCCCGCATCCCGGTGATCGCCAATGTGAACGCCGAACCGCATCAGGACCCCGACACGATCCGGGCCTGGCTCGTGGAGCAGCTCGTCCGCCCCGTACGATGGCAGGCGTCGATCGAGTACCTGATCCGGGCCGGATGCAGCGAGTTCGTGGAGATCGGCCCGGGGCGCGTCTTGACCGGGCTGATGCGCCGGATTAACCGAAACGTGTCGGCGACGGCCGTCGGGGACGCCGCCGCCGTGCAGAGACTCGAGGTGAGCCCATGAAACTCCGGAACCAGGTGGCCATCGTAACCGGCGCGGCCCGCGGCATCGGGCGGGAGATCTGCCTGGCGCTGGCCGAAGACGGTGCGACTATCGTCGCCGTGGACCTTCTGGCCGACGCGCTGGAGCAGACGGCGCGACGGGTCCGCGAAAAAGACGTGCCGGTCATGACGCTCACGGTGAACGTCACCGACAAGAACGCCGTCGAGGCGATGCGAGACACGGTGCTCGAGAAGTACGGCCGCATCGACATCCTGGTCAACAACGCGGGAATCACGCGGGACGCGCTCATGCTGACCATGACGGACGAACAGTGGGACGCGGTCCTGACGGTCAACCTGAAGGCCGTATTCCTCTGCACGCGGGCCGTGGCGCAGGCCATGCTCCGGGCCAGATCGGGGCGGATCGTGAACCTCGCCAGCGTCTCGGGCGTCATGGGCAATGCGGGTCAGGCCAACTACGCCGCCAGCAAGGCCGGCGTGATCGGCTTTACGAAGTCCGTCGCCAAGGAACTGGCCAAGCGCGGCATCCTGTGCAACGCCGTCGCTCCGGGCTTCATCGCGACGGACATGACCGACGTACTGCCGGACAAGGTCAAGGAGACGGTGCGGCCCCTGATCCCCATGCAGCGGTTCGGCACGCCCGCGGAGGTGGCCTCCGTGGTGCGGTTCCTGGCCGGCCCGGAGTCGGCGTACGTGACGGGTCAGGTCATCGTGGTGGACGGAGGATTGCACATGTAGGCGGCCCGGCTCCCCGACCGTCGAGGTTGAGCCTGCGGCCTGGGTTGCGATATAGTGCCCCGCGATTTGCGGGCCGTCTCTTGGATTCAGATAGGAGGAATGCTCGTGCCCACTCCACAGGAAATCGAGGACAAGGTCTTCACCATCGTCAGCGAGCAGATGGGCGTCGACAAGGCGGAGATCTCGCGAGAGACCTCGTTCGTGAACGACCTCAACGCGGACTCGCTGGACACCGTGGAACTCGTGATGGAGTTCGAGGATGAGTTCGAGATGAGCATCCCGGACGAGGAAGCGGAGAAGATCAAGACGGTCGGACAGGCCATCGACTACATCGCCGAGCACCTGAACAAGCAGTAAAGGCAGGCGCGGTCAACGAATGCACTCGCGACGCGTGGTGATTACCGGAATGGGCGTCGTCACGCCCTTCGGCGACGGGACGGACGTTTTCTGGGACGGCCTGATCTCGGGTCGCAGCGCCATCCGCCCGATCCGACGGTTCGACTGCGCGCAGTTCGACACGCGCTTCGGCGGCGAGTGCCTGGCCTTCGATCCCGACCGGTACGTGGACCGCAAGCTCTCCAAGCGTCTCGATCGGTTCGCCCAGTTCGCCCTGGCGGCCGCCATGATGGCGGCCCGCGACAGCGGCATCGACTTCGACAGGGCCGACGGCAGCCGGATCGGCGCGGCGATCGGCTCCGGGATCGGCGGCATCCAGGAACTCGAAGAGCAGCACGTCCGCCTGCTCCACAAGGGGCCGGGAAAGGTCTCGGCCTTCACCATTCCCAAGCTGATGCTCAACGCCGGCAGCGCCAACATCTCGATCTACTTCAACGCGCGCGGGCCGAACACGGCCGTGGCCACCGCCTGCGCCTCCGCTACCAACGCGATGGGCGACGCGCTTTGGGCCATCCGCCGGGGTGAGGCGGACGTCATGTTCACGGGCGGGAGCGAGGCGGCCCTCACGCCCTTGGGACTGGCCGCCTTCTGCGCCATGCACGCCCTCTCGACCCGAAATGACGAGCCCGAACGCGCCAGCCGCCCCTTCGACCGGGGGCGTGACGGCTTCGTCATGGGGGAGGGAGCCGGCATCCTGATCTTCGAGGAGCTGGAACACGCCCGACGACGCGGAGCCCGGATCCTCGCAGAAGTGCTGGGGTTCGGAATGAGCGGCGACGCCAGCCACATCACCCAGCCCGGTGAGGACGGGGCAGGCGCCGCGGTCGCCGTGCAGAGAGCTCTTCAGGACGCCGGCCTGTCGCCGGACGCCGTCGACTACATCAACGCCCACGGAACGAGCACGCCGCTCGGCGACATCGCCGAAACCCGGGCGATCAAACGCGTCTTCGGCGAGCACGCCCGCAAGCTCGCCATCAGCAGCACCAAGTCGGCCATCGGCCACCTGCTCGGCGCCAGCGGCGGGGTGGAAATGGTGGCCACGGTCCTCGCGATCCAGAACGGAATCGCTCCCCCGACCATCAACCTCGACGATCCCGACCCCGAGTGCGACCTGGACTACGTCCCGAACCGCGCTCGGGACATGCGCATCCGCGTCGCCATGAGCAACTCGTTCGGCTTCGGCGGCCACAACGCCTGCATCGCCGTGGGGGCGTTCCGTGGTTGACGGGATCGGAGCTTCCGTTCAAGTCCCCCGCCCCATCGACCGATAATCGAACAGACGGTCGCTTCAGGCGCCGACGGGAAGACTCTGCGCAGAGGTGCCCATGGCCGAATCGCAGGCCGACATCGATGCCCTCTTGGCCGAGGCCGAGAGCCTCGCCGCGGCCGCTCTGGACGGCGGCTCGAATGCCGCCACCGCCGTCCTGGAATCCCCCCAGGAAAGCTCACCCGAACCGGCGACCGCAAGCCGCTCCCCCCATTCGCCTAGACCGGCCGAACCCCGCAAGAACGAGATCGAACGAATCCTGAAGATCGAGGTCCCCGTGATCGTACGGCTGGCGCAGTGCGAGATGCCGATGTCGCGAATCCTGAAACTGACGCCCGGCGCGATCGTCGAGTTCGACAAACCCTCCGACGCGGAACTCGACCTGATGATCAACAACAAGTGCATCGGCCAGGGGCAGGCCGTCAAGGTCGGCGAGAACTTCGGATTACGGATCACGCGGATCGGGAACATCAAAGAAAAGATCCGAGCATTGGGCTCCGGCACAGCATGACAGCCCGCGGGCGGAAGAACCCCGGCCCGGCTGCATCCGTGACATTGGTTCCCCGGTTCTCGCCCGGCCCGGCGGCATGGCCGCGCGGCGACCCGGGCACGAACGCACCCCGTGCCCATGCGCCGCGGCGACCTTCGCTCAGTCGCCGACCAGCGACTTGAGCAGATCGATGGCATCCTGGATGTCGCCCAGCCGGTTGTTTCCCCCTTCCCGCTCGATCACCAGCGGGCCCTTGTAGCCGATGGCCCGAAGCTTGCTTACGACCTCGGGAATGCGGGCGTCGCCGTTGCCCAAGGGCACTTCCTGTCCCCATGTCTTGCCGGGCTGGCTGGACCAGATCGCGTCCTTCATGTGCACGTGCGCGATGCGTTCGCGCAGCAACTCCACCGCCTCGACCGGATCTCCCACGCCATAAAGCACCATATTGGCCGGGTCGAAGTTCACGCGGACGTTGGGCCGGCCCACGTCGTCCATGAACTGGATCAGGGCGGCGGCGGGCTCCTGACCGGTCTCCATGAGAAGGGTAACCCCCCTCTCGCCGAGGGCGTCGGTGAGTCGCTGGATCCGCTCCACCATGGTCCGGTACCGCGCACTGCCGCGATCGTGCGGAACGAAACCGATGTGGGCCGCCAGCTTGTCCAAGCCCAGCCGGCGAGTGAGGTCGGCGGTGCGAACCGTCAGTTCGAAGCGATTCTCGAAGTCGTCGTCCGGCACATAACCGCCAGTCGCGGCGATGCGCTGGATCGTGCTGTAGTCCTCCCCGGCAAAACCGATGCACGAAGCGCTGAACTCCAGGCCGCTGGCCTTCGCGAGGTTCACCACCTCCTCGTGCCGCTCACGGGTCGGGATGTTCTCGCCGAAGAAGCCGATCTGCGTCAGGGTGACCGGCAATTCACGGCGGATGGTTTCCAGCGTCCTGCCGAGATCCTTGATCGCCAGCGACCAACTGCATACTCCGATCTGGAAAGGCTTCATGACTTCCTCCGGGATGCTCTCCAACGGTCGACCCGCACCGCCGCCGCGGCCCTCGCGTCCTGCCCGGGTGCCCGCCCCGTCCGCCTTCCGGTATGGGCCCGGCCATGCCCCGGGGACGAAACGCCCGTTCCGGCCTCGCCGGGGACAGGTTCCATGTGCTTACGGCATCCCGGACGCGGCGTCAACCCGAACATCCGTGATCCGCGCCCGCCGGAGCTGACCGCAGGCCGCGTCGATGCTCAGGCCCCGGCTGCGTCGGACATGGGCGTTGACCCCGCGCCCCCGGAGGGCCTCGAGGAATCTGCGGATCGCCGCATCGTCCGGCCGCTCATAGCCCAGCCCCGGCACGGGGTTGTACGGAATGAGATTCACGTTGCACCGCATCCGCCGACTGATCCGGGCGAGGCGCTCGACATCGAGCGACCGCATATTCACCCCGGCGAGCATCACATACTCCAGCGTCACCTCGCGCCCGGTCTTCTCGAAGAAGTACCGGCCGGCCTCGACCAGTTCCCCGATCGTGACGCGCTCGGCCCAGGGAATCAGACGCCGGCGGAGATCGTCGGTGGAGGCATGGAGCGAGATGGCCAGATTGAGCTGAAGCCCCTCCTCGGCCAGCTTGCGTATCTGCGCCGGCAAACCCACGGTGCTGAGCGTGATCTTGCGCGCGCCGATGTTCATCCCCCACCGGGCGTTGATGATCCGCACGGCAGCGACGACCTGGGCGTAGTTGGCCAACGGCTCGCCGATGCCCATCAGAACGATGTTCGTGAGCCGGCGGGAACGCCGTTCCGGGGCAGCCGACCAAGGCACTTCTTTGCCCACCCTGGCGGCCTCCGAACGCTCCGGGGAAGGACCACCGGGCGCGTCCGCCGCTCGCCGGTCTTCGCGGCCGGCCTCCGTTGCTCCGCGCCGCAAGCCCGAGCTGCCTCGAAGGCCAGGCTGCATCGCCTCCACCAGCGCCCGGATCCGCATGGCCTGTTCAACGATCTGGCCCGCCGTGAGCTGCCGTTCAAGCCCACCGGTCCCACTGGCGCAGAACGTGCACCGGACCGGGCAGCCCACCTGGCTGGAAATACAGGCCGTGTGGCGGTCCGGCTCGGGGATCCACACGCACTCGCTCGTGGCACCGTCCGGCCAGCGGAGCAGGAGCTTGCGAGTCTCGTCCGCGGCCGCGCGGTCGGCGAGCACCTCGGACTCGTAAAGCACAAACCGGTCAGCGAGTATTCTGCGGAGGTCTTTCGGCAGATTGGTCATCTGGTCGAAGCCGGTGGCGCCCTTCCGGTAAACCCACTCCAGCACCTGGTCAGCGCGATAGGACGGCAGGCCTCTTGCGTCGAACCATCCCCGCAGGGCGTCGAGGCCGGTCCCCAGAAGGTGAACGCCAGCGGTCTCGGAGGGTGTCACCACGCCGGTATTGTAGAAGGCGCCAGGACCGTTTGCGACGGGGCGATCACAGCGCTGCCGGCACCCAGTCGCATCGGTCTTGGACACCCGCCGGCACCACCGCAGGCGCAGGCCCGGCAAGCCTGGATTCCCGGTCACGCAGGTATGCCAAGGAGCGGCGTCGGCACGGACTTGGATTGGCGGTTACGCCGGAATGAGAGGCTCGCACGCCAGCGCAGCAACTCGTGCGGCACCCGCGCAGCCTCGCGCCTGGCGCTGCTTTGGGGCCCTCTCCGTACCACGGGCCGCCTCCGCACACTTCGTCAGCCCCACACCGTCGGCCGGCCTCTGGCCTTTCGTCACGCTTGCGCCGCTCCGCTCCGCCGGCGAGGCGGCGACGGCCCGAGCCCCTTCCGCGCGGTTCCCCGCCTTCGCGAAGCCGCCCCTCCCGTCGATCCGTGCGTCCAAGCGGCTCCGGAGGCCTCGCCGCTGGAGCTACCTGTCTGTTCCGTGGGGCGGCGTGGGCGCTCGGGCGTTCAGCAACTTCGGCACCGCGTAATGCAGGTCGTCCATTGAGATCGGCATGAACGCGATCTTCCCGTCCCGGCCGATCAGAAACTGGGTCGGCACAGCCTTCACCCCATAGGCCACCGCATTGGGCCCTGCGGAGGCCCGGCCGTCGAAGAGCTGCCGCCAGGGTATCTTCGCGGTCGCCACGAAGTTCTTCAGCGCCCGTCCGTCCACGTCCAGCGAAATGCCGATGATCTCGAATCCCTGCCGACGATACCCGTAGAAGGTCTGCACGAGTTCGGGCATCTGGTGGACGGCCGGCGGCGCCGTGGTCGCCCAGAAGTCAAGCAGCACGACCTTGCCCCGGTACTCGTCCATCCGCACAGGCCTGCCCGCCAGGTCTTCGCCGGCCAGAGCCGGTGCCTCCTTCCCGATCCAGCTCAGGGCCCCCTCCCGTCGGTCGAGGATCGGTGCCACGTTGGGCACGTGGCCCATCCGACGGCGCAGCTCCTCATACTGACGCCGGGCACTCTCCACCTGTCCCGCCAGCAGGTACGAGTCGCCGACCCGCAGCCCGGCATCGAATACCGATGTAACGTCCTCGGGCAACGGGGTACCAGCCAGGTTCTTCCATTCGGCCGCCGCCTCGTCAAGCCGGCCCAGCTCCGTCAGCGCCTGGACGCGCAGGGCCGCTACCATTGTGGCCCGTGCCGCTCCGCCGAAGGCCTGCCGGTACTCGCCGGCCAGCTCAATCGCGCGGCCGTACCGCCCCAGGCTCATCGCAGCCGCGATCAGGTCCCGATAGGCGTTTTCCAAGTCGTCGCCCCGGGCCGTCTCAATGAACTGTTCCAGGGCAGCCACCTGCTCGCCGAGCAACTGGTCCATTACGCGACGCTGGCGCTCCGCGTAGTAGTCACGAAGCTGCTGATACGACTTGAAGGCCTGACGCGCCTCGGCCGACTGCGTGGGCGGAGCAGTGTCCGGCCGGGCGTGCGTCGTCGCGGCGGTCGCCAACACACCGATTGCGAAACTCAGAAGGTCGATGCGCATGATGCTTCCTCTGATTATCCGCCGCGCGAGGCAAGGCACTGTCGGCCGAAGGCCCGCCGGGCGGAACGCATCCATTGTCGCCACGAACGGGGCCGACAGCCAACATGTGCACCCGGCCATGACGGGTCCGCTTCGCCCCGTTGCAGGGGACTTGACCCGCGCCTATACTCAGCCACCGGATCGGGAGGTACGTCGATCGATGCCCGTATACGAGTACGAGTGTACGCGATGTAATCAGGCCTTCGAGCGATTCCTCCGCTCGACCGGCGAATCTGTCGAGCCGCACTGTCCATCCTGTGGGAGTCCAGACGTCCGGCGAAAGCTCAGCCTGTTTGCCGCCCCGGCAAGCCGAGGTACCCCGACGTGTCCGTTTCCGGAGGGCGGCGGATGCCCGGGCGGCGTCTGCCCGGCCAAAGGAACCTGCCCCCTGTAGAGAGGCCCCGTGGCATCCGCACGATCCGAGCATGACATCAGCCCAGCCCGAGCGCCGGTGGCGGCCATCCTCACGTGGCTGATCCCCGGGGCCGGGCATTTCTACATCGGGCACCGGGCCCGCGGGGTGATCTTCATGGTGGTCATCGCCCTCACGTTCTGGGGGGGCGTGGCGATCGGCGGCGTTCGCTCGACGGTGCAGCCCCGGGAGAGGCGGGCGTGGTTCATGGCGCAGGTCTGCACGGGCGTGCACGCCTTCGCCACGCTGGCGATCAGCCGACAGTTCGACGATTCGACGCCGAGACTCCCTGCCGACGACGTGGCCGTCGTCTATACGGGAATCGCCGGTCTGCTGAACGTGCTGGTCATCTTCGATGTGCTCTCGCGCGGCGATCCGGCCGCCGCCTTCGCGACGACGGGCCCGCGCGGCCCGGTTTCGAAAGGGGGAACGTGAACATCGTGCTTTCCTCGCTGTACGTCGATCCTGTGGAGCTGGAGGGCTGGCAGCGACTCCTGCTCCTTCTGCCCCTGTGTCTGGCCATCGCCATCGTCTACAAGACGACCAAGTGCGATCGGCTGCGCGACGTTCCCCTCGCCAGTGTGGTTCTCTGGATCACGATCGTGATCGGGATGTACGTCGTCGGTGTCGGCCTTTTCGTGATCTACGAACTGATGGCGTAGCGGTTTGCTTGCCCTGGGGCCGACTCCGCCCCCTGATCCGGCCCGGGCAGGGCTCGAGGCGGCCGAAGGGATCGTTACGTCTCGTCGAACTCGTCGCCGCGAAACGTGCTCCCCAGATAGGTCTTGCGGACGATGGGATCGTTGATGAGGTCGCGGGGCGTCCCTTCGGTCAGCACCTTGCCCTCGAAGATGATGTAGCTGCGGTCCGTCACCGAAAGAGTCTCGCGGACGTTGTGGTCGGTCAGCAGGATCGCGATCCCGTGCTCGCTCCGCAGCCGCCGGATCTCGCGCTGAAGCTCCTCCACGGCGATGGGATCCACGCCGCTGAAAGGTTCATCCAACAGCATCAGGCTCGGGCCGGTGACCATGGCCCGGGCGATCTCCAGCTTGCGCCGTTCGCCTCCGGAGAGAGTCCGCGCGGGCTGGTCGCGCAGCTCGTACAGGCCGAACTGCTTCATGAGGACCTCGGCCCGCCGCCGGCGCTCGCGACGGTCCACGCCCTCGAGCGTCTCAAGGATCGCCAGGAGGTTCTGTTCCACGGTCAGCCGCTGGAAAACACTCGGCTCCTGCGAGAGATAGCCCATCCCCCGCTGGGCCCGCTTGTACATGGGCAGGTCCGTCACCTCCTCGCCACGAAAGAAGACCCTCCCCGCGTTCGGCTCGATCATCCCAATCGCCATCCGGAAACTCGTCGTCTTGCCGGCCCCGTTGCGCCCGAGCAGACCGACAATCTCGCCGGCCCGCACGACAAAGCTCACGTCGTTGACGACCGTCCGGCCGCCGTAGCGCTTCACCAAGCCGCGCGTTTCCAACAGAATCTGTCCGTTTTCTGCGCTGTCAGTCACGGTCTCACCCTCGGCATGTGGACAAGGTGTGCATAGCCCGCGCCCGACCCGAGAGCTGTCTGCGCAAGAGGCATCTCACACCGGGTGATGCTGGCCTCGCTAGGCATTTCAGACTCGTTCCATCTCCGATCGCAAGCGGCCACGTTCCCGATGGTTGCGACGGAACTACGGTCCTTGCTTCGACCGTAAGGCTTTACCGCCGACCCGAACCGCGCGGGATGGTCATCCGGGGCAGTCCGTCCAATCCCGACGCGGGCGGCCTCTGTGGATAACTCGGTGTGCTCTCAGCGGATCCACCTCATCTCACCCGCATTGGGAATCAGCCCGATCCGCAGACCCCACTCGCGCCGAAACCCGCTGGGCCAGTAAACAAAAAACGCGCGTCCGAGCAACTGGTCCTCCGGCACCGTTCCGACCTGGTACTGGTCTTTACGCTTGGCCAAGTGCGGGCCGATCTGCCACCAGAGCCGGGAATCCTGGCTGGCCGGGCTGTTGTCGCCCAGCATGAAGTACTCCTTGTCGCGCAGAAGGATCGGGTTGTTCTGCGTTCCCCAGCCCGGAACCTCGCTCCCGCGCCCGCGGCCGTTGCCCGGGGCGCAGAACGGGTTCCGCTGGCCGCGGCCCTCGCGATCATCGCCGGCCCGACAGAGGGATTCGTTCGTGTAATACACATCACGCTCGACACGCAGGTGTCGCAGTTCAAGATCAAGTCGCTCCGCGGAAATCTCCAGGACGGGCTCGGGCAACTGGGCCGGTGTCACCCGGCGGAGCCACGCCACATCGGGAGCGTACGTGTGGTCGTCCGTGGCGAGGATCTCCTCTCCGTTCAAGGCTAACGAAGCCCGGTAGTCAAAGTTGGCCAGCTCGATCGGCACAGGTCTTCCGGGTTCGAGGACCACGGGCTTCGTACCGATGGTGACGCTCCTGGGCTTTCCCTGCGGCGGGCGGGAGGTCATGCGCAGGGAAGCCGTGCCGGCGGCGACGTCCAGCTCGGCGACGAACTCGTCGTAGTACTTGGTCATGAGCAGACGCAGCTTCCCATCGCCCCGAAGCGGCGTGAAGAGACACGTGACGCGGCGATCCGACACGGTCGGACCGGCGCGATCCCGGAGATTGGGCTGGTTGTAGGCGGAGAAGTCATCCGCGCGCTTGAACAGACGGATCGATTCGCCGGACCGGTCAAGGCCGGAAAAGCGGATGACGCGCTGGGAAGTGTCCCAGGCCGTACCGGGAGCGGTAGGCCTCCATCCGGCAATGTCCGGCTGCTGCTGAGGGAGATGATCCTGGTCGAAAACGATGCTCCAGAGCGAGGTCTGGGCCCGCGTTACATCCGGGGTCTTGCGCTGGATCCGCAGGCAGCCGTCGAGGACGCGCAGGACCGCAGGCTGGAGCGCGGCCAGCTCGCGATTGATCTCCACGCGGGCCGCGGCGATTTCGGGGGTCTCGTAGCCGGCCCGTTGCTCCTCCTGTTGCAGGCGGATCCGTTCGTAGTTCAAGGCGCGGATCCGGTCCAGGCGGCGAAAGGTTTCCGCATCGAGCTTCGAGGTCGGAACCGTATACACATCGCCGTCGATCAGCTCGAGCACCTCATTGGGACATCCCACCAGACGCTTGATGTAGTTCATCGTCCCGTCGGCGGGATTCTTGAAAACCGTGACCTCCCACCTCCTGGGTTTGAGGAACTCCGCCCCGACCTCCAGGGGCCACTTGAGAACGACGATCCGGTCTCCGGCGTCCGGCGGCAAGAACTCGCCCGGACTCGCCGAATCGATGAAACCGCAGTTCGGACATTCGGCCCGAGTCGGTCTGGGCGTGATCTCTCCAGCTTCTGAGCGCGTGATGCCGTAGGCGAACTGCCATCCGCAGTTCGTGCACACGTGGGTGGCGTGCTCGCCGTACAGCGTCGTGGCCATGGACCCGGTAGGAATCACGAACGCCTCGACGATGAAGGCGCGGAAGACGAAAGCCAGGATGAACGCCACGACGATCGACTCGAGCGTCTCGCGGACGCCGTCGGCCTTCCGGCCGGGTCGCTCAGGTCCGGACGTGGAGGAAGTTCTTGCACTCATGGTTTCCGATGCGGATCGACCGTCGGGCCCGATTTCGGGCACGGCGGCAATCCCGGATCGTCAAACCCTATGGGCCGGGGACGGAAGCGTCAAGCCGACCCTGCCTTGGCCGGCGACGGAGCGACGAGCACCCTCGCCCCGATGTCTCTTCGGAAATAGGCCCCCTCGAAACGGATCCGGGCGACGGCTTCGTAGGCCCGGCGCTGGGCATCAGCCAAGGTGGCTCCCCTGGCCGTCACTCCCAGCACGCGCCCCCCGGCCGTCACGACCCGGTCGCCCGCCCGCCGCGTGCCCGCGTGGAAGACCTTCACGTCGGGCAGGCTCTCGGCCTCCGGCAGGCCTGAGATTTCCAGGCCCGTCCGGTACGTTCCGGGATACCCTTCAGAGGCGATGACCACGCACAGGGCGGGGCGGGGGTCCCAGTCGAGCGTCACCTGATCGAGACGTTCCTGGAGGGCCGCCTGAATGACCTCCACGAGGTCGGACCGGAGGCGGAAGAGTATGGGCTGAGTCTCGGGGTCGCCGAGGCGGCAGTTGAACTCGAGTACGCGCGGCCCCGCGTGGGTGAGCATGAGCCCCGCGTAAAGCACGCCCCGGTACACGCACCCCTCGCGGCTCAGCGCGTCGATGATGGGCACGAAGACCTCGCGCTCCACCTGCCGCAGGATCTCATCCGTCATGATCGGGGTGGGACTGTAGGCGCCCATCCCCCCCGTATTGGGCCCCGTATCCCCGTCGCCGATCGGCTTGTGGTCCTGTGCCGATTCCATCAAGTAGATGTTTCGGCCGTCCACGAAGGCCAGCACCGAGGCCTCCTGGCCATGCAGGCGCTCTTCGACCAGGACGGTCCGGCCCGCGGCCCCGAACTCGCGCCAGACCATGACCCGCTCGATCGCCAGCAGGGCCTCCGCCGGGTCATCGCAGACGATCACCCCCTTGCCTTTTGCCAGTCCGGCGGCCTTGACGACCAGGCCGACGTCACGGCTGGCGATGTACTCCCGGGCCCGCTCGTAAGCCGAGACCACCCCCTGCCGCCGAAGGTACTGGCCCGCGCGTTCTTCCAGCTCGCGGACACGCTCGCGAACCAGATCGGGCGGAAGGGTCTGGCCCGAGTCCGAGAGCACGGCCGTCATGGCGGCGATCACGTCACCGCCCTCCTCACGGACCTTCTCATACGCGGCCAGGAGCGGGCCGAAATCGCCGCCCCCCAGGGCGGCCCGGAGGCGCCGTTCCGAGTCGCTCTCCTCGAAAATGCGGGCCTCCGCCGTGGGCACCCCCGCATGCATCATCAGTCGCTTGGCGAAGGCCTTGTCCCCTTCGATCCGCGCAGCGGCCTGCGATGGGCCGAACGCCCGGATACCCCGCTCCTCGAGGCTGTCCACGAGGCCGGCGCAAAGCGCGTCCTCGGGGCCGATCACCACAAGGTCGACGCGTTCCCTGACCGCGAACTCCACCAGCCCGGCAATGTCCTCGGCGGAGATGGGAACATTCTCGCCGATATCCGCCGTCCCGGCGTTGCCGGGGGCACACCAGAGGCGATCCACCATCCGCGAAGCGGCAATCTTCCACGCCAGGGCGTGCTCGCGCCCGCCGCTACCCACTACAAGCACCTTCATGGGACGCCTTCCACTTCGTCAGGCCGACGACCTTCTGGGCGGGCATTGTAGCTACGCGGCGGACCTTTTCCCAAGGGCCCGTTGCAGCATCGACCGTGCCTTCACCGTATCCGAAAGGAATCCCCGGGAAGTGGAGATCGTCGGAAGATCCGGCAGAGCTTCAGAGCACGAGACCTGAGCAACGGGAACCTCGGCGCCGCTCAGCGTCCGTTGCAGCCCGCGGCCGGCGGACGGTCGGTCCCGTTGAAACACGTCTGGAAGACAGCGTAATCGTTGAGGTCCACATCTCCATCCAGGTCGCTGTCGCAATCGTGGCACTCGGGGCCGGCCGGCACGCTTGCGCCGGAGAGGCAATCGATCAACCGCGAGTAGTCAAGGGCGTCCACGTCGCCGTCGCGATCGAAATCGCCGTACGTCGTGACGATGAAGACACCGGACAGGGCGGCCGCCGGACACCCGGGAACGATCACCTCAAGCCTCCACCGCCCCGCTCCGGCGCCGTCGAAGGTCAGCTCAATACCGGCCGTCCGGCCGTCGGCCGAGACGGACGGTTCCACCTCGATGACCTCGTCGGACGCCTCCCGAAGGAAGCGAACGGTCGTACGGCCGGGAACGAGGTTCTCGCCGTAAATCACCCCCGTGTAGGCGCCGTTGTACGCGGCGAACGGCGGCGAGATCGACGTAACCGCCGGCGGATTCGGACAGGGCTCCGGGGGAGGTCCGCCACCCGATGTGACAATGACGCGACCGGCGGCGCGGGCCGCCACAACCACTTCCCCGTCATCCAGCGTCCCGAACAGCTCGTAGGTTCCCGTCGAGACGCCGACCACCCGCACAAGAGCCACATCGCCGTCTCCGTCGGGATCCTCGGCAAACGCGGGTCCCACGCGAACGGACCGGCCGCCCTCAAGGCCACCGCTTCCGGCCGGCGCCAGATAGAAGCGGACCATCGCGCTGCTGTCATCGTCCACGTCGTCCCAGCGTATGCGCAGCGTACCTCCGAGCGCTACGCGCACGTCGGAGGCCGGCTCGAGAATCGTCAGCCGCGGGGCGGCATTCGCGTCGACGATAGTCACGCGGCCGGTGCTGCGCGCGGTGGCCACGGAAGTCCCGTCCGAGATGGTCAGGAGAACCTGATAGGTACCCAGCCGCGCCGTGGGACCGACGATGAACAGGGCCTGGTCGGCCTCGGGGCCGTCCGGGTCTTCCGCCACCGGCGGGCCGAGCTGAATCTCATCGGCATTCAGGTCCACGCCGTCCGGATCGAGGTAGGCGACGATCAGAGCATTGCTGTCCGGATCGGCGTCATTCCACACTACGAGCAACCCCTGGCCGCGGGCGACCGTAACATCGCTCGACGGCTCCAGGACCACGATACTGGGCGGGTCGCTCAGTGGCCGCCCCGGATCGGGCAGGTAGTAGACTGCGGCGGCGCCCTCGTGAAAGTCGATCCCGTACACGAACACCCGGGCCGGAATCGGCCCGCCGGTCGCGTACGCCCCGGTGACTTCGATGAGTGTCGCCCGATCGGGACCGATGACGGCGGAGCGCTCGCGCGGTTCCACATGCAGTTGGGCCAGGTGAACCACCAGGTCGCTGACCAGAAACCGCACGCGGACATCGGCCGCAATACTCGAGAGGCTGATCACCTGGAGGGTCACGTCCGCGCCCAGGGGAGGCACGGTCTGCCCCGTCGGCGGAATCGTGCCGTCGCCGGGAGACGGTACGACAACGTCACCCACCGGCGGCACCGGACGCCCGACGGTTTCGGTTGCACCCGGCGGGCAGATGATCTCCTCAAACTGTTCCTGTGTGCAGGAGCCGATGAGGACGAGGGTCAGCAGCACCGGCGCGAATCGTCGCATCGGGCCTTCTCGTTCCGGAGACTGGGTCCGGCGTTTCAGGGGAGACGCTCGGAGGGACTGCGAGAGCTGTTCGCCGTGCCGGACGCTCCCGGCGCGGCCCTCTCCACTCCCTCTGCACAAGTCTAGCCGTGCCAAGTGGATGAAGTCAATCTGACCAAAGGCGGCCGCCGACCGTTGAATCCCGTCGGGCCAACTCGATGTGCCGGCCCGCTCCGACCGCGGGCCGCCCCGTGCGATCTTGTCCACCTCCCGGCGGCCGGCGCCCCAGGCGGCTGAGGCCCCGATAAGCGCCGATCAGCCAGCTAGTACACACAGCGACCGAGTCAACACGCAAATGGCCCAGAACAGGCCATGACCGGAACAATCCGGACACCATTGGGTCATTCCGCATACACCTCGACCACGCAACCGCCTGAACGTTCCCGTCTTCAGACCTCCCCGGGTTGCCGGCGCAAAGCCCGGCCCGCAGGCACGCCATATGCAACGGACAGCCAAGGTCGGCCGCCCTTCCTGCCGCCGGAGCAACCCGGCGGCCTTGGGCCGCCGCCACCGAGATCCTGCGTCGCCGCCGCGCCTCGCCCGCGAGCCTCAGGCAGCCACCTGCAATCCATCGTTTGGCCGCGGGAGCGCTCCGCGATAAGCTCTCGGCCCTGGGACCGCCCCCGTTGGGGCGGATTCCGGTGCATCCGAACGGGGCTTTCGCCCGCTGGAGGTCTCCGCGTGAACGTATTCATCTCGGCCGACATCGAAGGCATCGACGGGGTCATGTCCGGCATTCATCAGGAAGCCGGGCAACCCGGCTACGCGCTGGCATGTGCATGGATGACGCAGGAGGTCAACGCAGCTGTCGAAGGGGCGTTGGAGGGCGGGGCCCGGCGTGTCGTGGTGAAGGACTCTCACAACACCGGCACAAACATCGAGCTGGACAAACTGCACCCGGCCGCTGAGCTGATCAGCGGCTGGGGTCCGCTCAACAGCATGGTAGAAGGGATCGACGAGACCTTCGACGCGCTTTTCCTGATCGGTTATCACGCCCGCGCCGGCACAACCGATGGCACGCTGGCTCACACGTGGTCGAGCCATGTGCTGGACCTGCGAATCAACGGACAAACCATCGGAGAGGCTGGTTGGGCCGCCGCTTTCGCGGGCCATTTCGGGGTCCCGCTGGCCCTCGTGACCGGCGACGACAAACTCGTGGCCCAGGTGCGCCAAGAGGTGCCCGGCGAATACGAGCACGTGATCGCGAAGTACGGGATGGCACCGCGTGCCGCACGGATGCGACCCATCCTGGTCGTCCGGGACGAAATCCGCCAGGCGGCGGCACGGGCGGTCGCTAAGTGCAAGTCGCTGCGACCGTTCCGACCGCCCATGCCAGCGACCCTCTCGATCCGTTTCCGGCACTGGGAGGGGCTGCACGCCTGCGAGGCCGTACCCAACGTGCGACGCACTGCCGTCGATACGTTCGAGGCCAGGATATCGGACGTTCTGGAAGGACAGAACTGCTTTGCAACGCTGCACCGGCTCGCGCGGACCTGATCGCCGCGGGTCCGGGGGGCTATCCGACCATGCGTGCTGCGATCCGCCGACCCGGCGTGCACGCCCCCACCGGCATGACAAGGCGCGCAGACAGCCGGTCCGCTGATCCCTGCGGTCCTTCGGCCCACTGCCAGAAGGAGCGCACACGGTCGCCCGTCTCGGCCTTTCCGGTTCCGTCCCGAAGCAGGCGTCCGGGCCGCGCTACCCGCGGCTGACCTACACAAGGCGCTCCGGAACGACGAACGGCTTACGGTAATCCCGCGTCAGCATCCGCGCGGCCTGTTCATCGCCGACGATGGTCTCGGCCTTCGGGTCCACTGTGAGCTTGCGACCGAGGCGGTACTTGAGTTCCTGAAGCCGCAGGCCGTTTTCGCCGGCCAGGTGCTGCTCCATCCGCTCCAAGGTCTCGTAGGCATCCTTGTTGTCCCCGAACGCCCGGGTCCGGGGGTTGAACGGGACGAGTTCGCCCAGCCGGTACGAGATGTTGGCCAGGTGGCACAGGGCGCTCGAGTAGTGACCCTCCAGCACGTCGGCGTTGAGATCCTCCACCTTGCGGCTGCGGACGGCCGCGATGAAGTTCCTGAAGTGGTCGCCGCCCGGCCCTCGATGCGACTCCACCTCGGGCAGAGGAGCCGGCTCCCGGCTGCCCTTCGGAAAGAACTTCGTCCCGCAGATCATGCCTTCTTCGAGATGGAAGATGTTGCCGACGCCCTGTCCGTGGAATCGTTCCGTCTTCAGCCCGCGCACCTCGAAGATGAGCTGCGTCTCGCCGAAGTCGAAGAAGGCCAGTTGGGTGTTGGCAGTCTGGCCCTGATCTTCGTAGCCGAACCGTCCGCCGAGGCTGATCACGCTTCTGGGAAGCGTCGCGCCCCGTATGGCCCACCGCGCCAGATCCATCTCGTGCACCCCCTGGTTTCCGATGTCGCCATTCCCCGTGTCCCAGAACCAGTGCCAGTTGTAGTGCACCAGATTCTCATGGAAGGGCTGTTCGGGGGCGGGCCCGAGCCACAGGTCGAAGTCCAGCTCGGCCGGGGGCTGCCGCGTGGGCTTGAACCCGATGCTGTCGCGCCGCTTGTAACACAGGCCCCGCGAAACCAGCAGCCGGCCGAGCTTGCCGGAATGGATGGCGGCCATTACGCGCTCATGGCCCCCGCTGGTTCGGGACTGGGTGCCGTGCTGCACGATTCGGCCGTACTTCCGTGCCGCCTCTACGGCGATCCGGCCCTCGTGGACGTTGTGGCTCAGGGGTTTTTCCACGTACACGTCCTTGCCGGCCTGACAGGCCCAGATCGTCATGAGGGAATGCCAGTGATTGGGCGTCGCGATCGAGACCACGTCCACCTGCTTGTCGTCAAGGACCCGACGGATGTCCTGCACGGCCTGAGGGCGATACCCGGCCTTGCTTTCCACCGCACGAACGCGCGAGTCGAACAGCCGGGCGTCGGGGTCCACAATGTACGCCACGCGCACCTTGTCCATGCCGGCAAAGGCACTGATGTGGGAGGTGCCGCGCCCGTTGACCCCGGCGACAGCGACGCGGATCGTATCGTTCGCGCCCCGCACGCCGGTGGCCGGCCCTGCGGGGGCCACCTGACCGTGGGCTCGGGTGCGAGCCCAGAATGCCCCACTGCCCGCGGCTCCGAGCGAGATCTTTAGAAAGTTGCGGCGGGTAGAACGCGACATGGAACGCTCCTTTCGAAAAGGCATGCCCGGCCGGGTTATCCAAAGGCACCCGGCCCACGGCCTCTGATTCTACGGTCGAGTCACTCAGACCGCCAACCAACCTCGCCGGCAGGAGGCGGAGATCCTGGCGCGGCGAGCCGTCGGCAGGCAAGCGACGCCTCCCGGCGGCCGGGTGAGCCCCGCGGCAGGTTCCAATTCCGGGGCGCTGGACGCCGCCGGAACCGGTGGCCAAGATGTCCGCCGCTGCGCCCCCACCCGGTGCAGAAAGGGTCCGCGTACCCGCGGGCCGGTTGGAGGATCCGATGAGCGGAACTGGAGCCGTGCTGGCCGGCCTGACCGACCCAATGCGGGATGCGTGGCACGTCGTGGAGACCTCGCTGAGCGCCGCCAGCGACTGGGTGTGGGGGCCGTGGCTCCTCGTGCTCCTGTTCGGCACGCACCTTTTCCTGACCATCCGCCTGGGCCTCGTGCAGCGACACCTGCCCCAGGCGCTCCGCCTGTCCTTCATGCGAAAACCGGAAGGCGAAGGCGAGATCAGCCACTTCGGGGCGCTGATGACCGCTCTGGCCGCTACGGTGGGAACCGGGAACATCGTCGGCGTCGCCACGGCCGTAGCCGGCGGAGGGCCGGGGGCAGTGCTCTGGATGTGGCTTACCGGCGTGTTCGGTATCGCCACGAAGTATGGGGAAGCCGTCCTCGCGGTAAAGTACCGCGTCATCGACGAGAAGGGGCGCGTGGCCGGCGGCCCGATGTACGTACTCGAGCGCGGGCTCGGACTTCGGCCGCTCGGCATCGTGTTCGCCGCCTTGACGGCCGTCGCGGCCTTCGGCATCGGCAACATGGTCCAGGCCCATTCCATCGCGAGCCTGCTGGAGGCCGGCCGCCTGGCCATTCCGCCCCGGCACAGCGGCGCGGTGATGGCGGCCCTTGCAGGCATAGTCATATTGGGCGGTGTACGCTCGATTGCGCGCGTGTGCGGGTTGCTCGTCCCCTTCATGGCCGTCTTCTACATCGGGGGGTGCCTGATACTGCTGGGGATGGGCGCCTCACAACTGCCGGAGACGATCCGGCTGATTCTCCGGTCCGCGGTCACCGGGGAGGCCGCGGCCGGTGGCCTGGTCGGCGTCGGCATCAGGGAGACCATCCGCTACGGCGTGGCCCGGGGCCTGTTCTCGAACGAGTCGGGCCTGGGCAGCGCCCCGATCGTGGCGGCAGCGGCACAGACAAAAGACCCCGTTCGCCAGGCGCTCGTATCCTCCACCGGTACGTTCTGGGACACGGTTGTGGTCTGTCTCTTGACCGGACTGGTGATCGTGAATACCGGCGCGTGGCAAACCCAGCACGAAGGGGCTGCCATGACCCGCCACGCCTTCGCGTCTCTCGGGGCCGTCGGGCTGGCGATTCTCACGGTGGGCATGCTGACCTTCGTGTTCTCAACGATCCTGGGCTGGTCCTATTACGGCGAGAAGGCCGTCGAATACCTCCTCGGGCCGAGGGCCATTCTCCCCTACCGTGTTCTGTGGGTCGCAGCGGTCTTCCTGGGAGCGCAATGGAAGCTGCGTGCCGTGTGGGACTTCGCGGACGTCGCGAACGGACTCATGGCCGTGCCCAATCTGATAGCGTTATTGGCCCTCAGCGGAGTCGTGGCCCGCGAGACGCGGGCGTACCTGGGACGAAACGCCCAGAACCGCGCGAGCACGCTTGCCGGATAGCCTTTCTGGGGATAAGATGGGGGTACTTTGGAGGATCGGCAACCAGGGTCTGGAAGCGGTGCAGGTGATGACCACAAGCGTTCACGCGGGGTAAGCCTCCTGTCGGGCCTTCTGGGCCCGCACGCCGGCCGATCCTCCCCGTAAGCCAAACCATCAGGAACGACGGAATTCGACCCACGCCCCGGGGTCTTTGTTTGCCGGTCGGGCCCCGCCGCCGCGGCCGGGCAGGGTGCAATCCATGAGCAGCCTGGGCAACGTTCGAAACATCGGAATCTCGGCCCACATCGATTCGGGCAAGACGACGCTGACGGAGCGCATTCTCTACTACACGGGTCGCATCCACCGGATGGGCGACGTGAAGGACAAAGAGCGCGGCGCGACCATGGACCACATGGAGCTGGAAAAGGAGCGCGGAATCACGATCACCGCGGCCGCCACCACCGTCCGCTGGGCGGGCCGCACGATCAACATCATCGACACCCCCGGCCATGTGGACTTTACCGTCGAGGTGGAGCGGTCGCTCCGGGTTCTGGACGGCGCGATCCTCGTGCTGTGCGGTGTGGCGGGCGTGCAGTCGCAATCGCTGACCGTAGACCGGCAGATGCGGCGCTACGGCGTCCCGCGGCTGGCGTTCATCAACAAGCTCGACCGGGCCGGGGCCGATCCCGCCCGCGCAATCAGAGAGCTGGAGACCCGGCTCGGCCACGTAGCGGTGCCGCTTCAGTTGCCCATCGGTCTGGAGGCGGACCACCGGGGCGTGATCGACCTGATCGCCATGAAGGCCGTGTATTTCGAGGGGGCCGACGGTGCGGACGTCCGCGTCGACGACGTTCCTCCCGCCCTGCGGCCGTCGGCCGAGCGCGCCCGTCTCGCGATGCTCGACACCCTCTCCCTCTACAGCGACGAGCTCATGGGTCTCATGCTCGAAGGGCAACCGATCGCCGAAGAACTGATTCACCGGATCCTCCGCGAACAGACGATCGCCCGGGAAATCACGCCGGTGCTGATGGGGTCGGCCTTCCGCAACAGGGGCGTGCAGCCGCTGCTCGATGCCGTGGTCCGCTACCTGCCCTCGCCGCTGGACCGCGTCGCCTACGCCCGGGACAACGCGAACGAGGGGGCCGAGGTGGCGCTCGCCGCCGACGCCGACGCCACGCCCGTGGCCATGGCCTTCAAGATCGTGGAGGAGCCCTTCGGCCAGCTCACCTATGCACGCATTTACCAGGGCACGTTCGCCCGCGGCCAGGTCTGCATCAATACCCGTACCCAGACCCGGCAACGGATCGCCCGGATCCTGCGGATGCATGCCAACGAACGCGAAGAGATCGAGGCCGCCCGCGCCGGCGATATCGTCGCGCTGCTCGGGGTGGACTGCGCCTCCGGCGACACGCTGTGCGGCGAGGATCGCAACCTGTCGCTGGAAAGCATCCACATCGCTGAGCCCGTGATTTCCATGGCCGTCCGGCCGCTCCGGTCCGCCGACCGCGATAAGATGGCCCGGGCCCTGTCGCGATTCCGCCGCGAGGACCCCACGTTTCACGTCCGTCACGACCCGAAGACCGGTCAGACCCTGATCAGCGGCATGGGCGAACTGCATCTGGAAATCTACGTCGAGCGGATACGCCGGGAGTACGGCATCCAAGTGGAAGTCGGCGCCCCCGCCGTCAGCTACCGCGAGGCCCCCACGGTGGAGGTCCCGTTCAACTACCGCCACCGAAAGCAGACCGGCGGGGCCGGACAGTACGCGCACGTGATCGGGCGCCTCGTCCCGCTGCCGGAAGACCACCCTGTGGATTACGAGTTCGAGAACCGCGTCACCGGAGGGCGCATCCCGACTGAGTTCATCCCCTCCGTCGACAAGGGCTTCCAGTCATGCCGGGGCAAGGGACCGCTGGCCGGTTACGAGATCATCAAGGTCAGAATGGTCCTGGAGGATGGCACCCACCACGCGGTGGACTCATCGGATCTCGCATTCCAGATCTGCGCCCGTGAGGCCTTCCGCGAGGCATTCCTGCGGTCCCGGCCGGTGCTGCTGGAACCCATCGTCCGCGCGGAGATCGAGATCCCGCTGGACGCCCAAGGCTCGGTGATCAGTGATCTTACGGCCCGGCGCGGGATCGTCCGCGCGACGGAGAACCGAGGCGGGACCGTAGTGATCCACGGCGAGGTCCCTCTGGCCAACATGTTCGGGTACGCCACGGACCTGCGATCGCAAACGCAGGGCCGGGGCACCTTTACCATGGAGTTCGCCCGGTACAGCCGGGTCCCTCCAGCGGTCCAGGACGAGATCATTGCCAGGTACCGGGAGGCCGAACGCCAACAGCGATGAGCCGACGGCCCCAAGACGGCCCGCGCGACGGATACCCGAGTGTCCGCGCGGGGCGGCGCGAGGCCCAGACTCCAGCCGCCTCGGCGGAGAAAAGACGTCGGGTTTGCCGCGCCGGGATTTGACCCTGGCGGACATGCTCCGTTAGAATCCCCGTCGTAAACACAAGTTACGTCGTCGCCTGGCCAAGCGCCCGGCCTTATGCTGGCTGCGCGGGATATTCATTGGCCGGCGCTCCCAAGGCGACGCAACCATGAGATGAGGCCAGGAATGCGGAAGATACGACTCGCCATTGTCGGGGTCGGAAACTGCGCTTCTTCGCTCGTCCAGGGAATTCACTACTACCGCAAACAGTTCGAGGGGAACAGCCGCATCGTGGACACGACGGGCCTGATGCACGCGGAAATCGAAGGGTACAAACCGTCGGACATCGAGGTGGTCGCCGCCTTCGACATCGACCAGCGGAAGGTTGGGCGGCCGCTGGGAGATGCGATCTTCGCTCAGCCGAACTGCACGAAGATCTTCGAGCCGGACGTCCCGAAGGACGGGCCCATCGTCCAGATGGGCGAGTTGCTCGACGGCGTCAGCGAGCACATGGCCGACTACCCGGAATCGCAGCGGTTCATCCCGGCGCGGAAGTCGGCCGTCGACGTGGAACGCGTCCTGAAGGAGACGGAGACGGATGTGCTGGTGAACTACCTCCCGGTCGGTTCGCAGCTCGCGACGGAGTACTACGCCCAGTGCTGCCTCAACGCGGGAGTCGGCTTCGTGAACTGCATCCCGGTGTTCATCGTGAGCGACCCGACGTGGGGCGCCCGGTTTGCCCGCAAGAACATCCCCTGCATCGGGGACGACATCAAGGCTCAGGTGGGGGCAACGATCGTTCATCGGGTGCTGACCCGGCTGTTCCGCGACCGAGGGGTGAAGATCGACGCCACCTACCAGCTCAACACCGGGGGCAACACCGACTTTCTCAACATGCTGAACCGACAGCGCCTCGGCAGCAAGAAGATCTCCAAGACGGAGGCGGTCCAGTCGCAACTGGATGTGCCGCTCCCGCCGGATCGGATCCACATCGGTCCGTCGGACTATGTTCCCTGGCAGAAGGACAACAAGGTCTGTTTCCTGCGGATCGAGGGGCGAGGGTTCGGCAACGTCCCGATGAACCTGGAGCTCAGGCTCAGTGTTGAGGACTCGCCGAATTCCGCCGGGGTCGGGATCGACGCGATACGGTGCTGTCAGGTCGCCCGGGAACGAGGACAGGGCGGACCGCTCGAGTCCGTCTCCGCCTACCTCATGAAGCATCCTCCCCGGCAGATGCCGGACGACCAGGCCCGCGAATCGGTCGAACAGTTCATCGCCGGAGCCATCGTCCCGTGACCGCTCGCCCGCCGTCGCGGCGCCGGCACGGTACCCGGGAGGAATGCCGGCGAGGCTCTCATGTTCCTCTCATCTGCCGCGGCTAGCATGGGGCTCGAGGCCGGTCGGCGCGCCGGGCCTGTGAACCCGGCGGCGAACCGGCGGTATCCCCCGGCAGGGAGGAACGGACCATGTTGCGGAGTCGGTTGCATCGTGTGCTCATCCCGGGATCGGTGATCGCACTGGCCGCCGTCGTAGCGGCCGCCCAACTGACGGTTGAACACATCCCCAAGAAGGCCAGGGCGGCGCTTCAGAAGCTCGCGGGCGGCAGCGAGATCGTCAAGGTGGAAGCCGGCCACGAGGACGGCATCCCGGTCTACGAGGGGGTCTGGAGTGTGGACGGCCGTGAGGTCGAGGCCGAGGTCACGGCCGACGGCACGCTGATCGAGCTGGAGGAATCCGTCGACGCCGAGGACGTGCCCCTAGCGGTCCGCAAGGCCGCCGAGAAGGCGTTTGCGGACGGCAAGGTTGCATTCACCAAGGTCACGACCGTGGTATATGAGGCCGAAGGGCGTGCTGAGGGAAAAGAAAAGGAGCTGACCATCACCCCGACGGGAAAGGTCGCGGGCAAGGAAAGCAAAGAGAAAGACGACGAAGAAGACGAAGAGGAAGAGGAAGAAAAGTAAGGCAAGAACAACGACAAGTAGCCGTGCGGGGCCCCGCCGCGGCACGGGCGGCCGGCGGCTGATCACCAGCGGGCCAGTCGCCGGCCGCCGTTGCGTTGGGCGCTGCCATGCGTGTACTGGTGGTAGAGGATTACGATCCCGTCCGCCGAGCCGTCGTCCAGGCCCTTGAGGAGGAAGGGTTCGCGGTGGATTCCAGCCGGGACGGGCGGGAGGGCCTCTGGCATGCCCGGGCGACCCCGTATGACGCCATCGTTCTCGACCTCATGCTGCCGGAGCTGGACGGCCTGAGCGTGCTCCGGGAGCTTCGCCGGTCGGGCCAGGCCACGCCCGTGCTGCTCTTGACCGCCCGGGATGCGGTTTGCGACCGCGTGAAGGGACTGGATGCCGGAGCTGACGACTACCTGGTCAAGCCGTTCGCTCTCGAAGAGCTCCTGGCGCGTGTGCGCGCCCTGGTGCGGCGCCGGTACGACAAGAAGGATCCCGTCCTCCGGGTCGACGACCTGGAGATCGACACGGCCCGCCGGACAGTCCGACGCGGAGATCAGGAAATCGACCTGACCGCGCGGGAATACGCCCTGCTCGAGTACCTGGCACTCCGGCAAGGCGAACTCGTCACGCGGACCGACATCTGGGAGCACGTGTACGACTTCCACTCCACCGCCCAGAGCAATGTCGTAGACGTCTACATCGGATACCTGCGCCGGAAGATCGAAGGCCCCGGCCGTCGTCGCCTGATCCATACCCGCCGGGGGCAGGGCTACGTCCTGGGAACCGACGCATGACGCGGTCCATACGCGCGCGGCTGCTGGTCGGCACGATTGCGGGCTCTTCCCTCGTTTTGCTGGCTACGGGGGTGCTGCTGTACCGGTCCGTCCGCATCGCGATGCGGGCGGAGTTCGATCGCATGCTCGCCGCGCGAGCACGCACCCTCGCCTCCCTGGTCGAGGGCGAAGGTTCCGAATTCGAGGTCGAGATCGACTACCGACTGCTGCCCGAGTTCGGCGAAAACGCCGCTCGGCCGGAGTACTTTCAGATTCGCCGGGGCGACGGTCAAACAATCGAACGCTCGCTCTCACTGGGTGACGGCGATCTGCCGCAGGCGGATCGGACCGCGGAGGGCTACGGAGCCTGCTCCGCCGCATTGCCCGACGGTCGTCCCGGACGGGTCGTCACCGTGTCCGCGAGTGCCCGGACCGAGAAGCGCAGTCGGCATCCGTCGGCAGCCATCACAGTGACCGTCGCCGCGGAGACCGCCGAGCTGGAGCGCAACCTCGCTCGTCTGCGCCACTTGCTGGCCGGGTTGGGGCTGCTGGCAATCACGCTGGCAGCCGCCACGCTGTACGGGGTGGTACGCCGGGGGCTTCGCCAGTTGGACGACCTCGCGACGAAGATCGCCGCCATCGACCCGAACCGCCTCCCGGAACGGCTCGACATGCCGCACGTGCCGCAGGAGCTGGGCGCGGTGGTAACCCGTACCAACGAGTTACTCGCTCGTCTGGACCGGGTACTGCGGCGGGAGCGGTCCTTCTCCGCCGACGTGGCCCACGAGCTTCGAACGCCGCTGGCCGGGCTGCGGTCGACGATCGAGCTGGCGAAGGCACGCCCGAGAGAGGCCGCGGAATACCGCGCGGCCCTTCAGGAATGCCTGTCCATCACCACGCGCATGCAATCCATGGTGGAATCGCTGCTCTCGCTCGCGCGGGCGGAGAGCGGGGCTGAGGCCGCTCTCCTGCGGCCGGTACGGATCTGGCCGCTGCTGTCGGAGTGCTGGTCGGCGCTGGCCGACCGGGCCGCGAGGAAACGCGTCGAAGTCATCTGGCCCGGCCGGCCCGAGGCGGTGGCCGTCTCCGACCCCGAAAAACTCGCCCAGGTGTTCCGCAATGTCCTGGAGAACGCGGTGAGCTACGTGGACGAGGGCGGCCGGATCGAACTTCGCGTGACTCCAAACCGCGAACGGGTCGAGATCGAAATCGCCAACAGCGGAAGCCATCTCACCAGCGAGGAGGTCTCGCACGTGTTCGACCGGTTCTGGCGCGGCTCGAAGGCACGCGAGCAGACAGGCGAGCACTTCGGGCTTGGCCTCTGCCTTGTTCAGAGGCTCGTCGCACTCCTCGGGGGCTCGGCGGCCGTCCGCCACGAACCCGCGGGTCGCTTCGTGCTCACGATCCGCCTCCCGACCGACTCTACGGCAGCCGAGAATGACACCGAGTCACCCAGCGCGACCCGGACGCCGGCGGCTTGACGCGCCCGCTGGCCGCCCTGATCCTTCTGCCCGATGATGGACCAGAAGGACTTCGCCGCCCTGAAGGCCAGCGGCCTGGAGGCGGGGCGTTCGTATGCGCTGGGGTCCGCCGTCGCCTCGGCCCGCAACCGGGCCGCGCGAGCCCTGCTGGGGATCGGGGCCACACCGAACCGCCTGACCCTGGCGGGGTTCCTTCTGACGGCGATGGCGGCCGCTTTTCTGCTGCCGGGGGCAGGGCATCGCGCGCCGTGGGAAGCGGGCAAGGACGCCGCCACTCCGTCGAGCTGGTGGCCGGTCGGAAGCTCCCTTTTCCTCTTCATAGCCTGCGCATTAGACATGCTGGACGGGGCGGTAGCGCGGATCGGCCGGATGAGCACGCCTTTCGGCGGCGTACTCGACTCGACGCTCGACCGGTTCAGCGACATCGCGATCTATCTGGCGTGCGCGGTCCACTTCGCCTGGGTCGGGAACCTCACATACAACCTGCTCGCGATCGTAGCGATGGCCAATACGTTCCTCATCAGCTACGTAAAGGCCCGCGCGGAGGACCTGATCGACGACTGCTCGGTCGGCTGGTGGCTGCGGGGCGAGCGGTGTGTGGCGATGCTCATCTGCACCGCCCTGTGTCACGTTCCGACGCTGCTGTGGCAACAGGCCACGCTGCCGGCTTTCACGGTACTCCGGCGGGTTCTCTACGCCCGCGCGACCCTGAATCGCTCCCCGGGATGGGCCGGCTTGCGGGGGCCGCTGCCGGGTCGATGGAGGTACCTGGCACCCTGGCGCTACCCGCGCGGCTCCAAGCCGTACGACCTCGTCGTGGCGGTAAACGTGGCCTTCCTTGTGGTCGCCCCGTGGATCCACCCGTTCTTTTACGGCGCCGGCGACCCGCTCCGACGCCTGCTCGAACGGCTGATGGCCCCCTGATCCAGGACAGCACGAGCACACAGGGCTCACGCCGCCGCGGTCGTCGCAGAAGATGGCCTTACGGCCCGGTCGCAGCCCGGACGCCCTTCTTGCTCGCCGCTTCGGTGTAGTCGGGGCCGCGTCCTTCCCTCGAACTCACCGCTTGGGCGCGGCGGGGAAACGCGTCGCGCCGGGATCCCGGCGGACGGCCTGCCATACGGCCGGATGCCTTGTCAGCCGCGCGCCAACCATGTAGATTGGCCCCGGCGGCCCGGGGCGAGATGTTCGCAGGCCGGCGCACTGGGCGAAAAGCGCGTATTCCTCTCTGATTGGCAGGCCGAGCCATGTGCACGCTGCTGCACCGTACGCTGATTGTCGGGGCGCTCGTCTGGGTTGCCGGCTGCTCGCAGTCCAGCCGCCCAGCGGAGGAAGGTCCGGCCGGCCGGGCTGCGGAGGCCAAAGGCGGGCTGCGTGTCGGCGCCGCGGCGACCGAGCTGATCGCGGACGATTCCATGGTCATCGGAGGTGGCATCGGCCCGGGCAAGGTCGCCGGGCAGGAGGGCAAGCTCCGGGCGGTGGCCATCGTGATGGAGAAACCCGGGGCCGGAAAGGTCGCGGTCGTCGCGTGCGACGTCTTGGCGCTGACCCGTGATCTGCTCGATCCCGTAACCGTGGAAATCGCCAGGCTGTCGGGCATACCGGCCGAATGCGTTCTGATCAGCGCCACCCACACCCACCACGCCCCGACGACCGTCACCGTGCACGGCTATCAGCGGGAGGAAGGCTTCTGCCGACAGGTTCAACAGCGCATTGTCCAAGCTGTACAGGAAGCCCACGCCAGGCTCCCGGTCGACGCGAACGACCGGCTGCACTTCTGGCTTGGCGAGGAAAGCTCCGTCGGCCAGAACAGCCGGCTGCTGCTCAGGGACAACACGATCTACTGGGTCGGCCCGCGCGAGGATGCCGTCCGGCCCACCGGTCCGTTCGATCCCGAGTTGCCCGTCCTGGTCTTCCGGGATGCGGAGGGCCGGCCCAAGGCGGTCGTGTTCAATCACTCGACCCACACGATCGGAAGCCGCAAGGGCGGCCGCTCGCCGGCGTTCTACGGCCTGGCGGCGCAGGAGCTGGAAGCCGAGCTCGGCGGTACGGTCTGCTTTCTCGAAGGGGCGTCCGGATCGACGCACAACCTCACCGTACCGCCCGACGAGGCTGCCTTGCGCATCAAGGAGGCCGTCCGCGAGGCCCTCCAGTACGCCCGGCATCGCCCGGTGAACAGGCTGGCCGCCATCAAACGCCCGTTTTCCTACCGCGTCCGTCGCTTCGACGAGGCGAAGGAAGATGCCGCTGTCACCGCGTATTGCAGACGGCGCGTATCGCAGGCGGCCGACGAGATCATCGACGTATTCCGAAGACAGAGGGCTATATTGGCCCGGCACCAGGGCGAACAGCGGACAACATGGGTGCAGGCGATACGGATCGGCGACGTGGCGATCGTCGGGATACCCGGCGAGCTCTTTACGAGGTTGGGCCAGCAGATCAAGCGTCAGTCGCCTTTCCGGTATACCTGCGTCGTCGAGCTGGCCAACGACTGGATCGGCTACCTTCCGGACGGGCGCGCATTCGAATACGGCGGCTATCAGGTGTGGACGGGACTGCACAGCTTCGTAGAACCAGGAACCGGCGAAGCGATCGTCGAGCAGGCGCTCCGCCTGCTCCATGAGCTGGCGGGTCAGGCATGACAAGGGCTCGTACGCCCACACATCGGCCCCTGCTGTCGGCATTCCGCCCGGGAGCAACGCCCCGCAGCCCTGTGGTGCGGCTTTCGTCGAGGCGGCCCCTGTCCCCCAAGCCCGCCCACAACTGCCCTTCTCGTAAGCGTCCTGTGAACCCCGCGTGGCGTACGGCGAACCGGTGGCATGTGGATTGCGCGCGTGCGGAGAGCGGGAAGAAGAGGAATCACTCGGCCGCCCGCGGGCGGGAGGGGGGCGCGACCGGTGGGTGCCCGTGGCGTGAGTCTGGACCGCTGCTTTGGCGGGGCACCGGCAGAGCCGCGAATTACGCGTCCCAGCAGGCAGGTGTGGTCCGTCTGGACCCCCGCTTTCGCGGGGGTGACGATACGGGGCATGATGGGTCGTCAAGGGGCAACGCGGCCCTCCCCGTCATTCCCGCGCAAGCGGGAATCCAGGAGAGGTTGGCTCGGCCCGGCCGTTCGGCCCCACCCGAACGCCCGCGGCCTGCCGCGGGAAGATCGCCATCCGGTCGCCATCTCAAGGACGCCCCGCTCCAGCGGCGCGAACTCAGTGGGAAAGGTCGCGAAGCGTCCGCATGACCGGGTCTTCATACCGGCCGAAGCGATCGGCCAGTCGCCGATACTCCCGATACAACTTCCGGTACACCTCGTGCGCAGACGGATTCGGCCGATATCGCCGCCTGGGCCGTGCCACCATCTTCGCTACGGCCGCCTCCACGGTATCGTAGCCCCCGCCCGCAGAGCCCGCCGCCACCGCCCCCAGGATGGCCGCCCCGAGAGAGGACGCCTGAGGGCTGGCCGCCACATCGATCGGACGACCGGTCACGTCGGAGTATATCTGCATCAGGAGCGGATTCTTCTGAGCGATTCCTCCGCACGCGACCAGAGACGTGGTCTGCACGCCGGCGGACTCGAATGCCTCGATGACCCGCAGCGTCCCGAAGGCGGTGGCCTCGATCAGCGCTCGATAGATCTCGGCCGGGCGGGTCGCCAAGGTGAGCCCGACGATCAAGCCCGACAGGTTGGCATCCACAAAGGGCGTTCGGTTTCCGTTCCACCAGTCCAGCGCGAGCAGGCCGCTCTGACCCGCCCGCAGGCGTCCGGCCTGATCGGTCAGCAGCTCGTGGATCGTCTTGCCCTTGCGCCTGGCCTCGGCCGCCACGTGGCCCGGTGCCCCCTGCTCGACGTACCAGGCGAAGATGTCGCCGACGGCCACCTGGCCGGCCTCATACCCGAAGTAGCCCGGCAGGATACCGTCCTCAACTACGCCGCAGATGCCCTCGGCCAGCTTCTCTTGGCGACCCATGAGCAGGTGGCACGTGCTCGTTCCCATGACCATCACGAGCACATCAGGTCCGGTGACGCCCGCTCCGGGCACGCCGCTGTGGGCGTCGATAATCGACGAGGACACGGCGATGCCTTCTCGCAGGCCGAGCCGGTGCGCCCACTCGGGCCGCAAACGCCCGATCGGCCGCCCCGGGGCCACCCGCGGGCCGCGCATCTTCTCGTGGACCAGCTTGGGCAGCTCCGGGTGGACTGCGGCGAGGTACTCGTCGGACGGGTATCCGTCCCGTTTGCTCCAGCACTGCTTGTAGCCCCCGTGACAGGTACTGCGGACCAACTCGCCGGTGAGCTGCCAGCCCAGCCACTCGCCGGCCTCGATGTACACGTCGGCGGCCTCCCAGACCTGGCGGTCCTCCTCGATCGCCTGGAGCGCCTTGGGAAAGAACCATTCGCTGGAAATGATGCCCCCGTAACGGGCCAGCCACGGCTCGCTGCGGGCCCGGGCCACTTCGTTCATGCGGTCGGCCTGGGGCTGCGACGCGTGGTGCTTCCACAGCTTGCACCAGGCGTTGGGACGCTTGCGGTATTCGCTCAGCCACGCCAACGGCGTTCCATCGGCCTTGGTCGGAAGCATCGTACACGCCGTGAAGCTGATGCCGATGCCGCAGACCCGGTCCCCGGCCACCTTCCCCTTCCGAAGGGCCGATCGGACCGCCTTGATCATCCCGTCGAGGTAATCGCGCGAGTCCTGAAGCACCCACTCCCGGCCAAGCCGCACGCTCGTCCCCGGGAGCCTGTCCGTGATTACACCGCGGGCATATGGGACGACCGCTTCGCCGAGCGTCCGGCCGGATCGGGTCTCAACGAGAATCGCGCGGACCGATTCGGTGCCGTAATCGAGGCCCAAGGCCACCGAAGACGTTTTCATGCTCGCACTCCCTCGGACAAGCCCGCCCTGCGGGCAAAGCGAATCGTAAGCGGACCCCTACGGGTGTCAAATACGGCGACGGTGGGAGGCGGATGTTGCCGATTCGTGCGAGGGCTGCCAAAACGGCACGCCGCACCGGCCGGCCAGAGAATACATCCGCCTGCCGCATAAGGAGTTATGTTCGCACGCACCGTGGTATGGGCATTGCTCGGATTGAGGCGAGCCGTCCGGGCTGGACGGTTCGCGGGAGACTCAACGTGTTGAGATTCGACAGACTCACGGTCAAGGCGCAACAGGCCGTCGTGGAGGCCCAGGAGCAGGCCCAAGCCGCCGGACATCCTAATCTCGAGCCGCTGCACCTGCTGGATGCGCTGCTGGCCGACAAGGAAGGCGGCATCGTCGTCCCGATTCTCGAAAAGATCGGGGCGAGGACCGACCGTGTCCGTCAGCTCATCGCGGCGGAGCTGAACCGCCGACCCCGTTCGCAAGGGGGACAGCTTGCCCTGGATCCGGCGACGCAGGAGGTCTTCCGACGGGCCCAGGCCGAGGCCGACCAGCTCAAGGATCAGTACGTCTCCACGGAGCATCTACTGCTGGCGCTGGCCGAGGTGAAGTCGGACGCCAAGGAAGTCCTGTCGATCTCCGGAGTCACGCGCGAGGCCATCCTTCAGGCCATGAAGAGCATCCGCGGCGGCCAGTCCGTAACGAGCCAGTCGCCGGAACAGACGTATCAGGCGCTCCAGCGATACGGGCGGGACCTCGTGGAGCTGGCCCGCCGGGGCAAGCTCGATCCGGTCATCGGTCGAGACGAGGAGATCCGTCGGTGCATGCAGGTGCTCAGCCGGCGGACGAAGAACAACCCGGTGCTCATCGGCGAGCCGGGGGTGGGCAAGACGGCCATCGTCGAAGGGCTGGCGCTTCGCATCGTCAACGGCGACGTTCCGGGCGTATTGCAGAACAAGCGGATCGTGGCGCTGGACATGGGTGCGCTGATCGCCGGAGCGAAGTACCGCGGCGAGTTCGAGGACCGCCTCAAGGCGGTGATCCGCGAAGTCGTCGAGAGCGACGGCCAGGTGATCCTGTTCATCGATGAGTTGCACACCGTCGTAGGGGCCGGCCGGGCCGAGGGATCGATGGACGCGGGCAACCTGCTCAAACCGGCCCTCGCGCGCGGCGAGCTGCATACGATCGGCGCTACCACGCTGGACGAATACCGCAAGCACATCGAGAAAGACGCCGCTCTGGAGCGCCGGTTCCAGCCGATCTACGTCACGGAGCCGACCGTGGAAGACACGATTGCCATCCTGCGGGGCCTCAAGCCGCGGTACGACGCTCACCACGGGGTCCGGATTCAGGATTCGGCGCTGGTGGCAGCCGCCACCCTGAGCCACCGGTATATCGCCGATCGGTTTCTGCCCGACAAGGCCATCGACCTGATCGACGAGGCCGCATCGCGGGTCCGCATCGAAAACGACTCGCTGCCTTCGGAGCTGGACGAAATCCGTCGGAAGATCATGCAGCTCGAAATCGAACGCGAGGCGCTCCGGAAAGAGCGCGACGAGGCCTCTCGTCAGCAGCTCGCCGGCGTCGAACGCCAGCTCGCCGAACTCCAGGAGCAGAACGCCACCCTGACCGCGCGATGGCAGAATGAGGTCGGCGCCCTCCGGGAAATCAAGGCCAAGCGGGAGGAGATCCAGCGCAAGCAGGCGGAACTGGAGGACGCGCAGCGGCGGGGCGACCTTGAGCGGGCCGCCAGGCTGCGGTACGGGGAGATCGTCGCGCTCGAAAAGGAGGTAGCCGCCCTGGAGAAGCGCCTGGCCGAACTCCAGGCCGACGGAAAACCGCTGGTTTACGAAGAGGTCACCGCCGAGGAGGTGGCCGAGGTCGTCAGCAAGTGGACGGGGATACCGGTGGCCCGGATGCTCGAGGGCGAACGTGAAAAACTCCTCCACATGGAGGAACGCCTCGCCGAACGCGTCGTCGGTCAGACGGAGGCCGTGCGGGCGGTGTCCGACGCGGTCCGCCGCAACCGGGCCGGGCTGGGGGATCCCAACCGGCCGATCGGCTCATTCCTGTTCCTCGGACCCACGGGCGTGGGCAAGACGGAGCTGTGCAAGGCCCTGGCCGATTTCCTCTTCGATGACGAGGCGGCCTTCGTCCGGATCGACATGAGCGAGTTCATGGAACAGCACTCCGTGGCCCGGCTGATCGGGGCTCCGCCCGGCTACGTGGGCTACGAGGAGGGCGGGATGCTGACGGAGGCCGTACATCGGCGTCCGTACTGCGTCGTGCTGTTTGACGAGGTCGAGAAAGCCCACCGGGACGTTTTCAACGTCCTGCTCCAGGTGCTGGACGACGGGCGACTGACGGACGGGCACGGGCGGGTCGTGGACTTCCGGAACACGATCATCGTCATGACCAGCAACATCGGAAGCCAGGTCATCCAGCGGCTCTCAGAAACGGGCGGGGCCGACGTGGAGATCGAGATGCAAGTCCGCGCAGAGCTCCGCCACCACTTCCGGCCGGAGTTCCTCAACCGCGTCGACGAAGTCATCATCTTTCACCGGCTTACCCGCGACGACCTCCGGAAGATCGTGGAAATCCAGCTGCGCTACCTGCGCAGCCGCCTGGAGGCCCGGCGCATCCGCATTGAACTGACCGATGCCGCCCGCGACAAGCTGGTTGTCGACGGCTACGACCCGACGTTCGGGGCACGACCGCTCAAACGCCTCATCCAGCAGGAGATTGAAAACCCCATCGCCCGGCGGATCCTCGCGGGCGAATTCACCGAGGGCGATACGATCCACGTGGACGCCGTCGGCGAACGCTTCAGCTTCACCAAGGCCGCGGAGGTTCTCGAAGGCGAGATCGTGGAGTGACGCGGCCCATTCTCCGGTGCCGCCCGATCGCAGCGCGCCGGCCCCGTCGGCCCTGCTCCAGACCCCGTCCAGACCGAGCAGGCGGTCACTGCCCCGGTGCCGATGGCTTCAAGTCCCTCCCGAGTGTCAGCACCTCGTTCATGCTTCCGCTGCGGAAGCCGCGCAGGTCCATCGTGACGTAGGCGTATCCGATCCGCCGGAACTCGGCGTCGATCCGCGCCCGCATCTCGGGCCGCATGAAACGCTCGATCTGGTCGGCTGGAATCTCGATCCGCGCAAGGTTGTTATGATGCCGCACGCGGCACTCCCGGATGCCCAGACTGTGCAGATACGCCTCAGCCCGCTCGATCATGGCCAGCTTCCCGGGGGTAATTGGCTCACCGTACTGGATCCGGCTCGACAGGCACGGGCTGGCAGGCTTGTCGTAGATAGGAATCCCCAGTCGCTTCGACAGCACCCGGATATCGGCCTTGGTCAGGCCGGCCTCCGCACACGGGGCCCGTACGGCATTCTCACGCGCTGCCTGGATGCCCGGCCGGTAGTCGCCCAAGTCGTCGGCATTGATCCCGTTGACAACCGCCACGTAGCCCTCGGCCTCCAGGAGCGGACGAAGCCTCGTATAGAGCTCGGTCTTGCAGAAGTAGCACCGGTTGACCGGGTTCGCGAGGTAATCGGGGTTGGCAAACTCCTGCGTCCGGATGATCCGATGCGAGGCTCCCAACTGGGAAGCCAGCCGCACGGCCTCATCGAACTCAGCCCGAGCAAGGCTGTCACTGTCGGCCGTTACGGCCAAGACGTTGCCCGGCCCCAGCGTGTCGATGGCGACCTTGAGTACGAAGGTCGAGTCCAAGCCGGCTGAGAACGCCACAACCACCCTTCGGAGCGACCGAAGGATGTCCTTCATCCGCTCGAACTTCGCCTCCAGGTCGACCGCCTGTGCCGAGGTCGCTGCGGTGCTCATAGTGTCGGATGGTAGCCTTCAGAAGTGGGGCATTCAAACAAACAACGCCGAACGTGCGACGTGTTCACCCAGCGAGGCAACCCCATGAGAGCAGCCGAAACCCTCCTCGGATCGGCTTCGCCACAAGCTGCGTAACCGTTTGTAAGACAAGGACTTGGGCTACTGGGGAACTAGGATTCGAACCTAGACTAAGTGGTCCAGAGCCACTCGTGCTACCGTTACACTATTCCCCAGGCGGCGGCCCCTAACCGGCCGCCACAGTCCGCAGTAGCTTATCGGCAACCGCCGGAGCGGTCAATAGCCGCGGCCCGCCCGGACCTGAGAGCCTGCGGGGCAGCCGGCCGCAAGCTCGGGATGTTCGATCGGTCGCCCGTCGGTGTCTTCGGATCAGTCCGCTGCTTGACCGGGCGGCCCCTTGCGCCGCAGGTCGGCAATCGCGGCCGCGCCGACCAGCCCCATGGCCCCGCCCCGCAGCACACGCCACCATAATCGCAACCCCTGGGCCAGAGCCTCCGCTTGCCGACGGGCGTGCTGCGTCGCAGAATGCTAACCACGTCCGTCAGGATATGCGCGCGTATTCCCGAGCGGCCGCTGCCGCCCGTCAGCCCGCGGGCCACCCCATACGGGGCCGCCCTGCTTACCCGGCGACACCGCTCCGGTACCGACCGGGAAAAGAGCGTGCAGCGGCGCACGCCAGCCGCGCACATAGCGGCGAGGAAGATCGGGTGCCGGCCAGGTACCAGCGGAGGGGCATTGCAGGCCTTGGCAGGCAAGGCACCAGACGCCCCGCCGATGGGAGGAGCAGCCTTATGTCACGGTTGCGCATCGTCCCCGCAGCGCTCGCCTTGACCCTCTACGGCGTGTCCGACGGCGGCGTCCGCGCCGCCGACCGACCCAATGTCATCCTTATCTACGCCGACGATCTGGGTTGGGGCGACCTGGGCTGCTACGGTCACAAGGTATTCAAGACGCCCAACATCGACCGGCTCGCCGCCGGCGGCGCGCGTCTGACGAACTTCTATAGCGCCTACCCCTACTGCGCGCCGTCCCGTGCAGCGTTGCAGACGGGACGCTATCCGGTGCGGTTCGGACTCACCCGCAACCCGTGCCCCGACGAGGGGGTCAACGACGTGGGCATGCCTGCGAGCGAAATCACGCTCGGCGAGGCGTTCCGGGCTGCCGGCTACGCCACAGCCTGCATCGGCAAGTGGCACCTGGGCCACAAACCGGAGTTTCACCCGCTGCGACACGGCTACGACGAATACTTCGGCATCCTGTACAGCAACGACATGCACCCGGTGGAGCTGTGGGACGGGCCGCGCGTGGTCGAATACCCGGTCGTCCAGGCCACGCTCACGCGTCGGTACACCGAGCGGGCAGCGGCCTTTATCGAGTCGAACAAAGACAGACCCTTCTTCCTGTACCTGCCTCACGCGATGCCGCACAAGCCGCTCGCCTGCTCCGAGGCCTTTTATGGCAAGAGCGGCACCGGGCTATACGGCGACGTGATCGCGGAACTCGACTGGAGCGTCGGTCAAATCGTGGCTCTGCTCGGTCGGCTCGGTCTGGACCGCAGGACCCTCGTACTCTTCACCAGCGACAACGGACCGTGGTACGGCGGGAGCACCGGGGGCCTGCGCGGCATGAAATCCAGGACCTGGGAAGGCGGCATCCGCGTACCGCTGATCGCCTCCTGGCCCGGTCGAATTCCCGCCGGGCACGTGAGCGATGAGCCCGCGGGGATCGTTGATCTGTTCGTCACCACCCTTCGAGCCGCCGGCATTGAACCGCCGCACGACCGCGAGCTGGACGGTCGCGACATCCTCCCCCTTTTGACCTCCGCGGCCAGCAGCCCCCACGAAGCCCTCTTCAGCTTCCAGGGGAACCGCCTCGCCACCGTCCGCAGCGGTCGGTGGAAGCTGCACCTGATCCGCCCCGGCCCCCCGGATCGTCAGTGGCAGCCCGACGAGCCGTGGGTGGACAAGCGCCGTCCCGACGGCGTACGCATCCTGGCGCCCTTCGAGCAAGCACACCCCAGCCAGTATCCGGGCATTCTCACGGGCGATCCGGTCCAGGACATCGGCCTCTTCGACCTCCAGGCAGACCCGACCGAGCAGCACAATGTAGCCGCCTTGCAGCCGGACGTCGTGCGCCGCCTTCGCAAACTCGCCGAGGACTTCCAGGCAGGGCTGTCGGCTAATTCGCGTCCGTCCGGGAGGTGAGCCCCCGACGGGCGGGCGGCTCACCGGCCAGCGGCGGCAAGCCGACGGGCTCCCCGCAAGAGAGCGGCTTCTTGCGGGCAGAACCATAGTATCCGGTTTCTCAGACGGGCGTCTCTCCGCTCTGCCGGAGCACCCCTTGAATGAACCGGTCCAGGTAACCCTTCCCGATGAAGGTGTTTAACGCCTCCACCGTCTTTTCGTGATCCATTCCCCAGATGCTCGCGCGAAGGTCCTCCAGGGCCACGTCCATCTGAATCAGCAGTATCCCGTCGATCGCCAGCGCCGCCGACAGCTCGCGGAGGAACACTCCTGCCAAGTGGTTCACTCCGGGCCCCCCGACGCTGATCACCGGGCAGTCTCGAAGATCCTCGTCATTGATGTAGTAGACGTCGCTGATGACCAGGCACCGCCAGCCCGACTCGGCCGGCAGCCGCTTGCGGACCTCGTCCGCCAGGCGGTTCGCCAGCGGCCGGTCTGCGTCTTCCGCCCGGAGCGTGGTTCCGGTCACGATAAGCACCAGCCTGTCCAGATCGTACTCGGCCATCGTTTCTAAAGGGCGCGGAGCACCGCGCGCGGCCGCCCAGCGTCCGGAGGGAGCGGCCCGTTCGTCCTGGAAACCAGCGGTTCTGCCCACGCCGGCCGTTCCGCAAGCGCAACGGCCATCTGTTCGCGGACGGCCCGCAGGGGTAAGCGCAAGAGGGCGGTTGCCAGGGAGCCGTACCTTGCGCTCGGCGAGCCCGAGGCGGCCCCAAGTCCGTCGAGCACCCTCCTTTCCCACGCCGTCTCGGGTATCCTCGGGCGGCCGATCTCCGCGTGCGTCTCGACGAGAACGCGAAGAAACTCCGGCATGTCGGACGCACGGGTCTTGAGGCACGCAAATGCCAGGAGCGTAGCGGACCCCAGGCCGGGGTGCGAGTGACACGCCAGTTGGAAGGCACGCGTCGCTTCCTCCGGACGGTTTGCGTTAAGCAACCCACAGCCCAGTGCAAACCACGCCTCGGCGGCGGCCGGCCCCGGCCCCTCTTCGTGCCGCCAGCGAGCCACCGCACGGAGCCGCTCGAGATCGCCCTCGCCGGCCCGGTGCACGGAAGCCGCGAGCTCACGGGCTCGCCGGGCAGCCCTCGATAAAGACGAGGCGCGCAGCCCCGCGGCACCCGCAGCAACGAGCGCAGTCCCGACAGCTACGACCACCCAGAGCATGCCGGCCTTCTATGATTCGGCAGGCGACCTGTCAAACGGGGGTGTTCCACCCGGACGTCCGACGGGCTTCTGATCGACGATGGTTCGGACGCGCCGCCTTCAGGACCTGGCAAATCGGACGCAGACTCGGCCGAAACCTCATCCACCAGCCCTTCATCAGGCCTGTGAAGTCTGAGACGCAAGGCGCCGTATGAAGCATTGCATCCCCAGAACGAGGTCACGCCCCCGGGCACGACGGCACAGGCGACCACGATGACGGCTCTGATGTCGGGACGGACGTCACCTGCCGGCCCGAGCGTGTCACCGGGCCCTGACCGACACGGATCGGCGGACCAGGCGGGTCGGCTGACGTGGGCCAGCCGTTGTCGACGACGAGCCGCGGCGCAGACGCGAAACGGGCTTCCGGACCTGAGTCCGGAAGCCCGCTCGACCGCGACGGTCAGTGTGAATCCGATCAGTAGTCCAGACCCGCCATCGCCGGCCCGGCCACTTCCACGCCCCGGTGCAGGCGAGGTTGAGTCACCGGAACTCGTCCGCCGTGCGGCCGGGTGGCCGGCCCCTCGAAGCCGCGCGGGTCACAATCCGGTATCCTGCCCGGTCCCGGAGCGATCGCGGCCGCCCCTTGGATGCGCGGCGGGTGGGTCGGGCATCCGCCCACACCGACGACCGGACGGGCAACCATCTCCCAGTGGCCTTCCATGACCGTCTCGTGCACCTCGCGGTACGCGACGACCCGCCCGGCAACATCCAGCACAGGCACCTGCCGGACGATGACGCGGGGCACCTCGACCCACACGCGCTCGACCACCACCGCGGGCGCTGCAACCGGCGCCACGATCACAGGCCGCGGGACAACGACCGCCGGTCGCACCACCGGCACGGGTCGAACCGCGACAGCCGGCCGATCGCCGATGTGCACGAACCCCCCGATCCGCGTCCCGTCGCCACTGCCGAAGAAACCGCCGATGGAGATGGACTCGGCCTTCAGGGGTGTGGCGGTCACCATCATGGCGAAGGCCCCGACCAAGATTCCGGTTCCGACGGTTTTCAGTTTCATCGCGTTCATGGCCAGCTCCATTCGAGCAACCACTTAATCTCACCCGAGTAGACACCGGAACCTGGAAACGGTTAGGCGGCGAAAATATTCACATGCGCAAATAATATTCCGAAATGGATGCGGCAACCGACGTGCCGCCAATGAGTTAGAGACTTGCGTTGCCGATCGGCTGGGGCGGCGTGTCGTGATTATCGGGCTTTCGGCTTCCGTGGGGCACGGGCCCACCCTGGAGCAGACGCTCGATGAAAGCGCAGACGCCTGCTTGGTCATTCGTCCCCGTGTGCGCCCGCGCCACCTGGCGAATGGCCGGCACCGCATTGCCCATCGCGACCCCCAGCCCGGCCTCCCGAATCATCTCCAGGTCGTTGATGTCATCCCCGATCGCCACAATCTGCTCCGGTCGGATGCCGCGATCCTGCGCGAGTTGTCGGAGCGCGTGCCATTTGCTGACCTCCGGCGCGAAGCACTCGAGCACGTACAGCCCGTAGTTCGGCGCGAAGATGGCGTTATGTCTCAGCTCGTCCGGGTGGAACTTCGCCCGGAGCTCCGCCCTCAGAGCTTCGATCCGGTCCGGTTCCTCGACGATGCCGATCCGCAAGGGCTCGGGGGCATCGGCGGGCCAGGTCTCAACCTGCCGGATGGTCGTCGGCGTCAGTCGAAGCCACCGTTCGTAGGCCGGCCTGTTGCGCTGCCCCGGGATATAGTAGTAGTCCGTTCCGGCCTCCGTGGGGTCCTGCAAGACGAGCACGGGGTGTCCGAGCGAACGCAGGAACCCGATCAGCCGCACGGCGGTCTGCCGAGCCATCGGCCAGCGGCGCAGCGTTTGACCCGTCCGGGCATCGCTGATGATCGCGCCGAACACGCAGACGACCACATCCAAGTCCAGCCCGATCTGTTCGATGACCGGGCGCGTCTCGCAATACGACCGCCCCGTACATAGACACACCGTAAGCCCCGCCCGGTGCGCCCGATGCAACGCCAGTCGGTTCGCTTCGGGAAGCTCGTTGGCGCTGGTCAGGAGCGTGCCGTCCACATCGAGCGCCAGAAGCCGGTAGGGCATCGCGCCCCGGCCGGGGAGGGCCTCATCGCGCGGCCGCGTTGTCTCCACAATTCATCCCTTACGTTGGGGAAGCCTCGAATCCGCCGCCCCGCCGCGGGCGTGCATCCACCACCGCCAACCCGGAGCGTATCCTGACACGCCGCAGCAACAGATCCAGCGCGCGGCTCCCGGGCAACCTGCCCGTGCCGCACTGCCGAATCGACCCCGGACGGCGACCACTATACGCGACGAGCCCGCCGTCAGTCACTCCCTCCAGCCACGATCGGCAAACTGCTGCGAGACGCGTGCCTCCGCGGCCTGGCGCTGCTCCTGAGTGGGAAGCTGCTCGAGGCGGTCCTGAAGTTCGCGAGTCAGCTCGCGGATCGGTTTCATCAGATCCTCATACTCCCGCTGCATTCGCCACGCCCAGGGCGTGTTCCAGAGCTGCATGCCGCGATGCGAGAGGAACTGCCGGGTCTGGTTGACCAGGACCTTGGACCTCCACTCGTCGGTCATGATCTGCCGGGAACGGGCCTTTATGTCCTCCAGGATGGCCTGCGCCGACCTCTGTTGGGCCTCGTCCAGCTTGTAGAAGTCGATGGCCTGGCGAACGTACTGCTCCCACCGTCCGGTCGACTCCCAGTTAAGCGTGCCCTCGGCCGCGCGACGGGCCCCCTGAACCTGCGGCGCCTCCCCGGCGGGCGGGGTGCCCGTCTGCCCGTCCTGTTCGACCTGCGGCTCGAACGGGTTCTCGCCCTCACGGATCTGCCCCTGAGACCACCGCTCCATTTTCTTCTCATACATGTCGATGGCCAGGCTGAACTTCAGCATGTCGGCGGCAAACCGGGCCTGCTTGTCGGGCGGTATGAGCGGGCGCAGATCTTCGGCCACGCCCGTGGCCATCTCACGAAATGCGCCGATCAGCGGCCGGCTCATCTCCGCCCACTTCTTGCCGGCATCGGGGGGAACGCGGCCGTGATTCTCCATGAGCGTTTCGATCGCAAACTCGATGAAGTCGCGCCCGCGAGCCTCGTGCTTGTGGGCCATCTCCATGATACGTCGCGCGAACACCTCGGCCGCCTCCTTCTGGGCAGCCTCGTCCAGACCGTATCCCCGGCCCAACGCATTCCGGGCGAACTCACGGCCCATCACGCGGGCCATGTTGGGCGTGAGGCGCAGCCCGTGCTCGGTGGGTCGCATGTATTCGGGGGCCTCCCCAGGAGGCCGTACCGGGGGCGCGGGCTCCGCTGCCCACCCGTAACCCGCCAACAAGGCCGCCCAAGAGAACGTCACGGCGATTCGACGTTTCATATTGTGATCTCCCGTATGCCTGTCCTCTCCCGGCCGCTCCTATCCCCGTGACCCGATCGTACCCAAGGCCCGCACCCGCGGACCTCGACCGATGCCTGCCGCGTTTCCACCCCACCATCTGCACGCAGCGCCCTACCCGCAGGGACACCGCTACGGAACACGAAGTTTCGTCACACCGGTCCCCTTCCCATATGCCGGACCCGACGGCAACGTCCCCGGCCGGCCGAGCCCGGCCTGTTCTGGTCCCCCATACTCCCGGGCGACGGGCTCGCGAGTCAGCATCCCGGCGGCCGGCCGGACCCGCTGAAACAATGATGAAAAGCCGCAAAGTCGGCGGCGTCCACGTCGCCGTCGGCATCCAGGTCGGTCCCCCGGCAGCCTTCCCGGGCGGGCGGGCGATCGGCCCCGTTGAAGCACACCTGAAAGCGGGCGAAGTCATTCAGGTCGGCGTCGCCGTCACCGTCGAAGTCGCCCGTCGGCGGCGACAGGACGTACCCCATGATGGGATCGACGGTGTCGGACGCCCACACGCCGCGGCCCACGGCACCCGGCGTTAGCTCGCCGCTTGCCTCGAGGGAGAAGGAGGCGTCGATTCTGCGCCCGAGGGACAACACCGGATCGCCCGACGGGTATTTCATGAACCCCCGGAACGGTGCCACCATTTCCATCTCGTGGCCGTCAGCCGAAACAACGGCATCGATTGCGCCGCGCACGACGGGTCCCCTGTCGCTGACGAACGTAATGCTGTCGCCGCTGCCGTCGCCAAGCGGCACTTCGCCGAAGAGGTCGTCAAACCACACCCACTGTGTGTAGAAGTCGTAGCTGCCCGGCAACACGCGAACGATCCCGTTTTGCTGATCGAGGATGGCCGCCGCTCGCTCGGCCGGGTCGCGGGCCCCGTGGTTGATGTAGTGCCCCGTGTTGAACGCCCCATCGTACCACTCGATCTCCATGTTCATGTCATAGCCGCACGAGGTCGGGTAGTAGCCGCCTTCATGCAGCCAGTAGCCGGTCGAATCGTCGTTGTCCACGTCGATCGTGACGATGGCGTAGTAACGTCCGGCCCGCCGTCCTTCGCCGCCCCTCTGGGTCCGTCCGATGATGCCTCGGCTGCGGAAGTATGCGTACAGGTTCCTCGCATCATGGGCGAGCTTGATTTCCAGCACGTCAACGTCCGGGTGGTTCACGTATGCCGGCGTGTCCAACGGGCCGCTGTGATCCGTGTCGTGCTGGTCGTCAGCCGGATCGGGACGGCCCGGGACGGCCACCCAGTCGGTGAAGTCCCCGTCCACGACGATCGCCCGAGGGGGCTCTGCCCCGGCCCAGGTGCCGGCAAGCCACACGGCTGCGGCCGCCCAACGGCTGGGCTGGCCCCTAACCCTGAATACGGCATCACCTCGGGCAAGGCCAGCGTACGCCACGGGAGTACCTCGGATTCGACGCGGGTCGGGTCGTCCATCCGTTCTACTCGGAGGACCGGGTCGATTGTACCACAACCGGCGCCTCCCTGGAGACCCAGCGCGGTGCCCGCCCGGGACCTCAACCGGTCGGCCCGCCAAGATCGAAGGACGCCTTTCCTGCGGGCTTTGAGCAGTCGCAGCAGGCACCCGCGAGCCTTGAAACCCAGACCCCGGAGAATCATCGGCCCGGCGGGCCGCTGGATGGCCCCTCGCCGGCCGCCGCGGGCCCATTTCCGCCTTGCGGAACCAACGATATGATCCTGACCGAGTGGCCGGTTCCGGCTTCGTATTCCAGGAGGCGATCATCATGACAAGCCCCGCACGTAGCGCTGCGGCAGGAGCATTCTCAGCCCTCGTTCTGACGGCGTGCTCGCTTGCGACGCGGGCGGCCGAGCCGGACCGTCCGCCGCCTGGGGTGGTGAAATACGTCCGCTTCCAGACAGGCCAGACCGTCGCCTACGGCGTGGTGGAGGGCAACCTCGTGCGCCAGCTCGACGGCGACCTGTTCGGGCAATGGAAGATGACCGACCGCACCCATGAGCTGTCGTCCGTAAAGCTCCTGGTGCCCTGTCGGCCATCAAAGGTCCTGGCGACCGCCATCAACTATCGCAGCCACGCCGGGACGCAAGCCGTGCCCGCCCACCCGGAGCTCTTCTACAAGCCCCCTTCGTGTTTGCTTGCCCATGAGGGCGAGATTGTGATCCCCAAGGGCAGCAACGACGTTCATTACGAAGCGGAACTTGTCGTTGTGATCGGACGCCGGGCCCGAAACGTGCCCGTCGAGAAGGCCAAGGACTATGTGCTCGGTGTGACGTGCGGCAACGATATCTCCGCCCGCGACTGGCAGAAGAACGACAAGCAGTGGTGGCGGGCCAAGGGCGCCGACACGTTCGGTCCGTGCGGACCATTCATCGCATCCGGCCTGGACTACGACGATCTGGCGATCGAGCTTCGGCTTAACGGCGAGGTGAAACAGGCCGCGCGTACAAGCGAGATGGTGCATAACGTGGCCGCCATCGTGAGCTGGGCCAGCCGCCACGTGACGCTTGAGCCGGGCGACCTGATCTATACGGGCACGCCGGGCACTACGTCCGCCCTGAAGCCGGGAGACCGCGTGGAAGTCCGGATCGAGGGGCTGGGCGTCCTGAGCAATCGCGTGGTGGCCGAGAGGTAGGCCCCGTGCGAGCCCGGGGGCCGTGGCCCCGACCGGGCTGTCGTTGCTTCCAGCGCCCTCGGCGTCCCCGACGGTACGCGATCCAGCATGCAGGACGACTGGCTCGAGCTTACGGATCGTCAGCTCCTGGCCCAGTGCGAGGTGCACACGTACCGCGCCTCCGGCCCGGGCGGGCAGAAACGGAACAAGACCGACTCGGCCGTCCGACTGCACCATCAACCCACAGGGCTGATGGTCACCGGAACGGAGAGCCGCTCCCAGCACGAGAACAAGGCCCGCGCGCTGCGGCGCCTGCGCCAGGCGATTGCGTTGCGGGTTCGCCGACCCATCGAGCGCCAGCGCTTTCAGCGGCCGGCATGGTTTGAAGATCTCGTGGGGCCCGAACGGCGTCTGCAACCCTCCCCCCGCAGCGGTGCGTACTGGCCGGCAGTGCGGCTGGTGCTGGACGTGCTCGATGGCTGCGAGGGCCGCGTCGCGGAGACAGGCAACCTGCTGGGAGTGAGGACGGCCAACCTCATCCACTTCATGCGGAGCGACCCGAAGGTCTGGGAGGAGGTCAACCGGATCCGACGCCGGCATGGATGCAGGCCGCTTCGCTGAACGAGCCAAGGCCCCTGCCGTCCACGGTGTCCGCCGTCCCCTTTTCGGGAGGTGCATCCGCCTGCGGGCTTGGGGGCATCGCCCCGACGGCTCTATCGCCCCTCCAGCGTCGGCGGCTCATCCTCCCGGAGCACCTTCTGAATCGCCCCCCGCACGAACGAAGCCTTCGTGTTCGTCGACTCGTCGATCTTCAGCACCACTTCCTCGTCCTTCACCTGCACGACCGTCCCGATCATCCCCCCGATCGTCATCACCCGGTCGTTCCTCTTGATCCCCGCCAGCATCTCCCGACGCTTCTGCCTCTCCCGCCGACTGCCCGAGTACATCACCGCAAAGTAAATCCCCAGCATGATCAGCAGCCCGATCCAGAGCACCTCCGGACGGGCCGCCGGCTGCCCCAGCAGCCCAACCAGACCAACCCACACCAGGTTCACCCGGGACCTCCTGAAGCCCACCCCCCACCCGCCACCGGATACTCCCCGTAGATGCTCTCCAGCCCGCCCGACGGAATCAAGTCCCGGGTCCGCTCCATCAGCCGATGGTAGAACCG
>Ga0209162_1000432_pt1 | contig 46635 bp, 35 predicted proteins | sample YNPNPMetaG_FD_187121 | JGI IMG/M metagenome (GOLD analysis project Ga0209162, IMG submission 187121) | Anoxygenic and chlorotrophic microbial mat microbial communities from Yellowstone National Park, USA - YNP NP MetaG (SPAdes) (version 2) ...
CGATGCGTGATCATCCCTGAACCGCTGTAGAATGAGCCGGTCCCGTTGACGAGGTTGGGCTTGACGATCACCCGCGCGCCCGGCGGAATCACCGCCTGCAGTCCGCCGGCCAGCGCCACCGCCTGTCGTACCATCGATTCGATCTGGGGCTCGGTAATGGGGGCCGTCCCGGGCATCTTCACGATCGCCACGGTGGTCGGGCTGGATGGGCCCGACGTCTCGGGGGTTCGGGGCAGTTCGGGCGCCAGGACCTCCGCCGCCCTCGGATAGCTCTCTATGGCCAGCCATGCGATGGCCACCAGAATCGCCGCCCCGATGACCTGCCCTGGCCGCGAGCCGGCGCAGCGCACCGCCGGGTTGCCGCGGACCCGGCGCCAGATCGTCGCCGCCGGCACGAGCCCGAAGGCCAGCACGCCCAGGTTGGCCGCCGCTGCCCGCTGGCACGGATACGAGAGCCTCCGCGGTTGCGTACCGCTCCGAAGCACCAGCCACGCCAGCGAGGCCAGCCCGATGGCCAGCCGGTTGCGCAGAATAGCGCGGTAAGCGATGTCGATGGCATGGCGCGCCAGCCGGCCGGCCGTCCCTCGTGGTGTCATACGCCTTACTCCCGTTACGTCATGTCCGGCTCTGCTTTGGTCAAGGGCATTCTGAGGCCGGCGGCCTGGCCGGCCCATTAAAACACGTCTGGAATGCGCCGTAGTCGCTTACGTCCACGTCGCCGTCCCCGTCGAAGTCGGCCTGCTCGCAGCCGGCGTACCGGGGCGGCGCGGACGGCCCGTTGAAACAGAACTGGAAAAAGGCGAAGTCGTCCACATCCACGTCGCCGTCCCCGGTGAAATCCGGCGGGACCGGCACGATCTGGACCGTCACGCCGATCGTCTGCGGGCTGCCATCCGCCGCCGGCGCCGCGATCGTGATCGTGGCCGTGTGTGATCCCACGGGCACGGCGGACGTCTCGAACCCCACGGTAATGACGTCCGCCTCGGTGGTGCAGGTTCCTGATTCGGGCGTGGCGTGCAACCAGTCGACATCGTCCGCAATGGTGTACGCCAGCGTGCCGCCCCCGCCGTTAGACACGGTGAACAACTGGTCCTCCGGGCTTCGTCCCTGTCGAGCCGTGGCGACCAGCTGGGCGGGGCTCCGCGCGAGCCGCGGGATGCTGGCGAGCCGCCGGGCCCATTCGAAGTACACGGTCCGGTACGCCTCCCAGTCCGCCGCGTGCCACACGCGGTCGATGCCGAACATGCGGTCGCCGTCGCCGTTGTCGTAGGTCGTCGGCATCAGACCCCAGTGCATGTAGCCGCACGCGCCCCGGTCGATCCACTTGCGGATATCCACGTCCGTGAGCGCCGGTCGGTCGCCCTCCGAGAAGCCGGCCTCCTCGATGAAGAACGGCCGGTTCACCGCCGCCGCCAGCGGCCGCTCATCCTCCCAGTCGCTTCCGTTGTAGTTGTGGGACGTCAGGTAATCGAGGCTGGAAAAGATCTCCACAGCCTGGGACCAGGTGATGTTGGCGTTCCTATAACTGATGAGGCCCGCACCGATCATGTGATTCGGGTCCACGGCGCGGATCTGCGCGGCCATGTCCAGGCAGAACCGTACGAAAGTGGCCCCGTCTTCCACGTCGCGACCCTCGTTCGAGAGTTCCCACGCGAAGACGCCCGGGTGGTCCCGGAATCGCTCGGCCAGGTACAACGCCTGAGATCGGTAGTTCGCCGTATAGGCCGACTGCCAGAAGGTGTGGTTCAGGAGTATCCATCCGCCGTAGTCGCTGTAGTACGCGCTGTCGCCCTGGGGGTGCGATTGCGACCAGTAGTAGAAGTCGGTCAGCACGACGATCACGCGGATCCCCCGCGCCCAGGCCCCATCCAGGACCGTCGCGAGCCGGTTGCCCGTCTCCGTGGGGCCGATGCCTGCATACGGGGCAAAAACCCGGATCACCCTTCCCCCGACGCTTTCCACGTAGTCCAGCGCGAGCGTCCGGTCGTTCGATCCGGAGTAGGGCAGCATGTCGTGCTTGCCGTAATGGCAGATGCCCCGTACGTTGAACCCGATGAACTTCAGCGGCTGCCCGTTGACCACGAACTGCTGCCCGGAGCGGCCGACGAACTGTCCCCGGGCTGCGCCGCTGACGCAGAGCAGCACCGCGACCGTTGCAACCGCGTGAGGCCTTCTCTCTCGGCAGAAACTCATCTTCGGTCAATGCTCCTCACACGCTGGCACCCGTCGCCACGGCGGAAAGCCGCCCGTGCTCCCCGCCGGCCCCTAGTCCGGACACGATGCGGTCGGGGCTTGCCCCGGGCCGTTGTAGCAGACCTGGAACGTCCCGAAGTCGCTCACGTCCACGTCGCCGTCCTGATCGACGTCGGCCACCGCACACTGCGTGAAGACCGGCGGCCGGCCCGGGCCGTTGAAACATGCCTGGAAGAACGAGAAATCCGACACGTCCACGTCCCCGTCTCTGTCGAAGTCCTGCCGCACGGCCTGCACCTCGAGCTGCACCTGGAGGCTCTGTGGATGGTTGTAGGCCGCCGGATCGGCGATCGTGATCGTGGCCGTGTACATTCCAACCGACAGCCCGCCGGTCTCGTAGTGGATCACGATCTCGTCTGCCTCGCCCGTCGAGGTGCCGGCTGCCGGATCGCAGTACAGCCACGGCGAGTTGTCCGTGATGGTGTAGTTCAGCGTACCGGCCCCGGTGTTCCGGACCGCGAAGGTATCGTCCGGCGGGATGCGTCCCTGGCGGATGGTTCGCACGAAGGCCGACGGGGCCACCGTGATGAACGGCGAGTCCATCGGCTGCGTGTATTCAAGGATCGTCATGGCGAGGTCCATGTTGGGCCGCGCGGAATCGCCCTGATACGCCATCCCCTCGGCAAAGGGGTCGTTGCTGATGAGCGGATTGAATCCTTCCGGGTGGCACGGCGGTCCCGAGGCGTACCGGAACTCGATGAAGTACGTATCGCCGCTTTGCAGCGGGACCTCGCCCCGGTTGTAGCTGACTCCATGCAGGCCGACGCCGAAGGCCTGGTACGCCGCCCGCGTCTGCTTGGTCGGCCCGACTTGCGCTCCGGTCGGGCCGCCCCGGCGGACCTTCCATTCGAACGTGAGGTCCCATGCATTGGGACAGGCCCCGCCCTGCACGTCGCCGGCCGCCCACACGTCCGCGCCCGCCAGGTATCTCCCGCGCGCGATGAAGCTCTGGCCCCATCGCTGTCCCCAGTTGCCGTCCACCAGGCTCCCTTCGCCCTGCGTGCGCTTGTTCATCGTCACTCGCGTGCCGTCGTTGTCCGCGAAGACGGTGCAGTTGAGGTCGAAGTTCTGCGGTGTTCCGGCGGAGTTGTACGCCTGCCCGCCGACGTAGCTGTTGGCGTCCTTGTTCCGTTTGTAGGGCTGGATCGACCCGTTGGTCCCGGCCAGACGGACCGCATACCGCCGGCCGGGTACCGTGGGAACCTCGCCGGACCGCCACCGGACCCAGTTGTCGGTGTTCGTTCCCACGGACACCGACCGCGTGGCCAGAACCGTCCAGTTCCGAACGTCCGCGTCCCCGTTGTCCTCCATTACTGAAACGCTACAGACCGTAGCGGCGGTGCCGGCCAGAACGAACGACACGCCGGTCACCGACATGCCGGCAGCCGTGTACGTCTGATACCAGGTGTTCTCGGGTCCGGTCCACTGGCCTGGGTCGCGGAACGCGGTGGAGAAGTCGATGGGCAGCTCCACATGGGCCACGGTCGTCTGCCCGTCGCGAATCACCACGTCCGGGAGCACCTTGGGTCGGATGAAGAACAGCGGCTGGTTGACGAGGATCGAGTATGTTCCGGCCGGCATCGTGATGCTGTAGAACCCGTCATAGGTGGGGGCCTGATTCGGCGGTGCCCCGAGGCGTCGCGACGGCCCCACCGGAGGCGATGCCGCCGGCGAAAGAAACAGATTGGACTCGTACAGCTCCACGTAGCCCATGTGGGGCTTGCCCTTGATCCGTTCGAATCGTCCATGCCCCGTGACCGTTCCGTCGGACCGGGCGCTTGCCGGAACCAGCAACGGGAGCAGGAGCATCAGGCGAACTCCTCTCGGACGTGGCCGGTAGCCCGTCAGGATGCTCATTCGATACCCTCCTCCGGATGGGCGGGCTTACGATGATCGGTGGCTTCCGTCGGCAGGGCCGCCGTTAGAACACCCATCAAGGCCGACGGCGCTCGTTCACCTCAGTATACCGTTCACGGCCTGCGAAGAATACCTCTCTGCCGGCCGGGGCCCGGGCGGGTCCGCGAAACGACGCTCGCTTCTGAAACGATTTAGGCAAAAGAAATCTGTCATCGGGTATTGACAGATGCCCCCAGCCGGACGATAATAAACGTGTCGAACTGCCGGCGGGCGAGCCCAAGAGGGCACACAGATCGAACCCGGCCCGAGCTTCGTATCCCCCGGCGGCAGCGTGACTTGGAGCAAGATCGATGCGCCGCAGGCGGCATGCATTCACCCTCATCGAACTGCTTGTCGTGGTGGCGATCATCGCCCTGCTGGTCTCCATCCTGCTGCCTTCGCTGAGCCGCGCCAGGGCGCAGGCCCGCTTCGTTGTGTGCCAGTCCAACATGCGGCAACTGTTGTTGGCGTTCCTTGCATACAGCCAGGAGAGCAAGGGCCGCCTGCCCGGTTGCTCGTACGATCCTTTCGCTGACTGGCTGGGCCTGGCCAACAAGTGGACCGGCAGCAGCCCCGTCGGCCGGCAGCCGGAGGATGGGGTCATCTGGAAGTACATGGCCGGTCAGCGGGATGCGTACCTCTGTCCCGAGGACACCAGGCCTCGTCCCCAGCACATCCGCGACAAATACAGCTACACGGCCAACGCGCTGCTCAGCGGCGCCTCGCCCGAGTTTATCAAGGACGCGCACTATCGTTACGACGGTCCGGGCAGCCGGTATAACTACAACGTGTACGACCATCGTCAGCATCTTCAGACCATTATCGCCCCGCTGATGATCGAGGAGGATTACGACTACTACCTCACGTCCAGCAACAATAGTGCGTGGGATAACGCCGACGGAATCACCAGGCGGCACCTTCGCCGGTTCGGCACCATCGGGTTCCTCGACGGGCACATGGGGCGGCTCTCGCTGCCCGCTGGCGACGGCAAGACGCCCGGGCGTGATTTCCAGGCGAGCGCCATGTGCATCCGTACCCGCGGCGGCAGGTGGGTGTCCGGCCGGTTCTGGCAGTGGATGGCTCAGAACGGTGCTTATGGGAGTATTCACAACCAGCCGGCAGCGGTACTCCAGTGGAGCATCACGGTCCGGCATTGATGTAATTCGTTGGGGGGAAAGGAGCTTAGCGAGTCCGCGGCGGTCGGTTTCGGGCCACTCGATTTTTTGATCGCATTGCACAATCGTGGCTTGACCTGATTGGCCGGCGGGATTAGCATAGGTTTCAGCAGGGAAGGAGGCTCCTCGATCCGCCAGAGCATTTCCCGCGGCAGGCACGGGGAGGGAGGATGAGCAAAAGCGATCTCTGAATGCGAACCGGGCAGGGGCCAGCGTGGACTCTGCGCGCAAGGGAGGGAACATTTCTCGCACTTTGGGAGGAGGTATTGAGCATGCGAACGATCGTTGGTCTTTGTGTGGTGGGCCTGATGGCGCTGCCGGCGTGGGCCGATTCCCTCGGGCTGCCGAACGAGATTCCCAACCCGGACTTCGAAACCGGCTCTCTGGCTCCGTGGACCGGCAACGCGGAGATCCATGGCCAGAACGACTTCGGCGTGCCGAGCAACGGCGCCAGCACGAAGTGGGCCGGGGCGATCACGAGCTGGGGAGGCACTTGGGACGGTGCCTACAGAACGATGCGGTACGTGATCGACGAGTCCCAGTACCCCGGCTGGGACCCCTCGCTGAACCAGAAGGAGATCGATCTGCAGTTCGACTGGTTCGCCGCCGCGCACTCGGGTGATCCTTGGCGGAACGTGGGCATCAACGTGTACCTGGATTGGATGGAGGACGGCTCCTACCCGGATCCGTCCGAGCCGGGATACCACAAGGAGCTTGTGTGGGGCGTCTCGCGGGAAGCCGACCCGAACAAGTGGGCCGGCGACTGGCCGTGGACGCACGAGACCATCCGCCTCGTGCTGCCCCTGCAGCCGCGGTACCTCAGCATCGACGTCGACTTCATCGTCCACTTCGCCGAGTGGAGCTGGGTGGCGATCGATAACGTCGACCTCGAGGCTCGGTGCATCCCCGAGCCGGCGACGCTCGGTCTGCTGGCGCTCGGTCTGCCGCTGCTGCGCCGGCGGCGATCGTAAGGCCTGTACGAAGGGCTGAAACGTTGTAACGTCGAAGGGGCGCCCGGTCCCCGCCGGGTGCCCCTCATTATCACTTGGGGGAAAAACGTGCGACAAACCGCAGGCCGTCGCTCGGGGATAGGGCGGTGCTGGCCCGTCTTTTTCTTGCCGGGCCTGGTGGCCGATCCGGCGGGCGCCGACCTGTGGCAAAGCCGCGCCCCGATGCCCCACCCGGCGGGCCAGGCTGCGCTGGTCTGCGGGGCGGACGGACTTTTTTACCTGTTCGGCGGTTGGAGCACGAACCCGCCGTCCATCGCGCAGACGCAGCGAACGCAGGTGTACGATCCCTCGGCCGATGCATGGTTCGTCGGTCCGCCCGTTCCCGCGTACTGCGTCGGCGATGCCGCTCTCGTCGCCCCGGACGGAAAGATCCACCTGCTCAACAACTACTTCCGCCGCGTGTACGTGTATGATCCCGCTCTGAACGCTTGGGAGCCCGGCTGGCATGCCGCCCCTTGGGTGTCCTACGCCTCCCGCGCGATACGCACCTCCGAGGGGCGATACTTCATCTTCGGCGGCGAGCGACCGCAGTCGTTTACGTACGAGTATTTCCCAGCGACGTTCACCGCCGAGCCGCGCTCGCCCGTGCCTTACTGTCCCGATACCGGCGTGAATCGGTCGATCCGCTATCCGGGTGCCTGCGCGGAGCCCGATGGCACCGTGATCGTGCTGGGCGGCCTGCCTAACGAGGTCGCGACGTACGGGGCGCTGCCGGATGTGGTCCGATACCACCCGCCGAGCGATTCGTGGACCACCGGAATGGCACCGATGCCGACGCCGCGGTTTGCGTTCGCCTTCGTGCGCGGCTGGAACGGGTTTCTCTACGCCATCGGGGGTTCCAACGTTTATTTCATGCAGTATCCCCCGTACTTCGACACCGTCGAGTTATACGACCCGCTCAGCGATCGCTGGATCGCCGGGCCGCCGCTACCGGTGGGTTTGCGGGAGGCTTCTGCCGGCATCGACCAAGCAGGCATCATCTACGTATTCGGCGGCAGTGCGGCCCCGGATGGCTTGTACTCGAACCACGTTTACGCCCTCGATACTCGTGTGGGGGCGGCAGGGCCGGTGCCCGGCGATATCGACCGGGACGGCGATGTGGATGTGGAGGACTTCGCGGCCTTGCAGGTTTGCTTTAACGGTTCGAATCTGCCTCGCAACCCGCTGCCGCAGTGCGCCAGAGCTGACTCGGATGGCGATGGAGACGTGGACGTAGGCGACTTCGCCGCCTTTCAGGTGTGTTTCAATGGGGCGGCTCGGCCTCCTGCGTGTCGGTGAGACTGCGGACAGCCTGCCTCGGTGGGAGGAGGCAGGAAGAAAAGGCCGGGAACCCCGTTGATCGCGCGGACGGTCGGGATTAGAATAGTACCCGGGGCGCTCCACCCGTGCTTCTCTGGAAATCGGCCGGCAGGAGTGGCCTGTGGTCATGGCGGCGGAGGGCGGATCTTAAGGGGAGCAAGTCTGAAACGATTTAGATGGCGGATAACCCTGTCGGCGCTGCCGGCAGCTTGCGTATGATGGTGAGCGAAAGGAGCGGACCATGAAATCGTGCGAGTTGGCGCTGGTGCCGGCGCATGCCGCGCGGGTGGGGCTGGCGGCCGCGCTGGCGGTGGCCCTTGTGGCCGGACCGACGTGGTCGGTCGATCTTCTGGTCGGCGACCGCATCGGGAGCGTGGACAAGATCTGGAGATTCGATGCCACGTCGGGGGCGTACATCAACGACTTCACCACCAAGGCGGCCAGCGGGCTGGACGGCCCTCGCGGCATCGCCCTCGGCCCTGACGGCCGCATCTACGTGAGCAGCTACACTACCGACGAGATCATCCGTTATGACGCGGTTACCGGCGCGAAGATCGACGTGTTCGTGACGGCCGGTTCCGGGGGCCTTGACGGGCCGCAGGGCCTGGCCTTCGGCCCGGAAGACGGCAACCTCTACGTCAGTAGCCGCAATACCAACAGTGTCAAGCGCTATCAGGGACCCGGGGGAGCAAGTCCCGGCGCGTACATCGACGATTTCGTGGTCCCGGGAGCGGGCGCAGCGGCCCTCGTCCAGCCGGCGGGCCTGATCTTCGGCAAGGACTGCTGGCCGCCGCCCTGCAACGACGGCCACCGGGACCTCCTGGTGTGCAGCTACGGCACCGGCGAGCTGAAGATGTACAGCGGCGTGGACGGCTCCTTCATCCGGAACTGGTTTGCGTCGGGCCCGACGGCCTATTCCGGTCCGATCGACCTGTCCAACCCTACCGACGTGATCCTCGATGCGGGTCCGCTCCAGGGGGCTGCCTACTACGTGAGCTGTGTGGCCACCGGCAACAACTGCGTCTACCGGCTGTCGGGTGATGAGCCGCAGAGCTGGTTCGTCGTGTATGCTTCCGGCAACGGTCTGAACCAGCCGTACGGCCTGGCCTGGTCGCCCGATGTGAGCGGCGATCACGTGCCGGAGCTGCTCGTGGCAAGCTACGCCGACGACTCCGTGAAGAGGTTCCGGGGCCCCGGCAACGGCGCGGGACAGTTCATCGACGCGATCGTTCCGAGCGGAAACCAGGGACTCGACGGTCCCGGGCCGATCCTCGTGAGCTGCGGCGGACAGTTCCCCCCGGTGCTCGAAACGGTGCAGAACGATCGGGGGCTCGTCGGAACGACCCACACGATCGGAATCACCGGCCAGAACCTCGCCTCCATCACGGCCGTCAAGCTCATCAAGTCTCGTTTCTGCGCGGCTGAGATCGCCAGCACCAGCGTTCAGATGGTCGGCGACGTCCTGAACGCGACGTTCGACATCCCGGCGACGGCGGAGGCCGGGCGCTATGACGTGGTGCCGGTTGACCCGTGCGGCATGGGCAACACGCTCCGCGAGGGCTTTCTGATCTATCTGCCCGCTCTGACCAATGGAAGCTTCGAGGAGGGCTGCCGGCCCGATCCGACGCCCAATCCCGTATGCGAGGACCCCGGGCGGCACGGCAACCGGCCTACGGCCAGGCACTGGGACGAGGGCGAGCGGTCTTGGGTCAGCCAGGGGGAGGCAGCGATTCGCGACGGAAACGTCTGGGTCGTCTGCGATGGCGTGACCGGCCAGCACTACGCCGGGATGCAGGACAACGCGGGTAACGACGGCCGGCTCAGCATGTTCCAGACGATCGCCGCGCCCTACGCCGACGTGAACGGGATCACGAGCCAGGAATACGCCGTCTACGCGGATTGCGGCGTGTTCAGTCCGCTGCGGGGCAGCTTCGGATTGATCCGGCTGCTGGACGGCACGGAGACGGATTACACCGTGATCACCGAGACCTATGTATTCAATACGCAGGACCTGGGGCCGGGCCTCATCTCGGACCCGACGTACTTCTCCGCATTCGTGCCCGCGGGCTATCAGTACCGGCATCCCGAGCGGCCGCTGTTGACGATCGAGTTCACGCATGTCCTTGTGGCGGGCGACGTATGCGAGTATCCGGAGAACCCGGATTGCCCCTTCGATCATGCGCTCAAGGCCTTCTGGATCGACAACGTTCGCAACGAGCCGGTGGTGATGCCGTGCCACACGCCGCCCCAGGACTCGGACGGCGACAACGACGTGGACGTGAACGACTTCGGGGTGTTCCAGATCTGTTTCAACGGTCCGGGCAACCCCTGGCCGACCTTCCCCGGTTCGGATGAGAAGTGCCCCTGCATGGATGACGACGGCGATGGCGACGTAGATGTGAACGACTTCGCCGTCTTCCAGACGTGTTTCAATGGGCCGGGCAACGCGCCGGCCTGTCCGCAGTAGCCGAGCGCCTGCGCGTTTTTCGACGCGGCGGGCGATTCGCGGGAACGGCCGCGTGGTCCGCTTTCCGTGCGGGCCACGCGGCCGGACGGTAGCGCCGAAACTGGACGGTAGTTTTTTCAAGTTCCGAGGAGGAGATCATGTGAAAGCACTGGGTGGGCTCCGGCTTTGTGTGCGCCGGAGGGGTGATCGCGTTGTTTCTGGCGGCGGCGGGGCCGGCCGTCGGCGTGGAGCTGCTCGTGACGAACAGCGCCACGGACAAGGTGATGCGTTACGACGGAAACACCAAGGCCTACATCGATGATTTCATTCCGACAGGCAGCGGAGGGCTGGATGCCCCCCGCGGGATTCTGCTCGGCCCGGACGGCAACATTTACGTCGCCAGCTTCAACACCGACAGCGTGAAGAAGTATGACGGCCTCACCGGCGCCTACCTGGGCGACTTCGTAACCGCCGGCAGGGGAGGGCTCGATGGTCCGGAGGGCATGACCTGGGGGCCTGACGGAAACCTTTACGTCTCGAGTTTCAACAACGACAGTGTGATCCGTTATCAGGGGCCCGCCGGGGCCTTGCCGGGGGCGCTGATCGACGTGTTCGTTCCGAGCCAGTCCGGCGGGCTGAGGGGCCCGCGCGGGCTGATCTTCGGGAACGATCAGTGGACGCCCACCCCTCCGCCGCTGCCGGCCCAGGATGGCTATCCCGAGTTGCTCGTGTGCAGCTACGTCACGGGCAAGGTCCTCTGGTACAACGGTCGGACGGGCGAGTACCTCGGCGTGTACGCCAGCCTGGCGAACACCAACAACCTGATTATGGAGCGGGCGATCCGCTACGGCGAACTCATCAACGGCAACCTGCTTGTAAACAACGACCAGGGGGTCGTGTTCATCTTCTCGGGGACGTTCCCGCAGACCGGCTGGGGCGCGTTCTTCAACGGGCCGGCCCACTACCCGCGCGGCATGGCTTGGGGCCCGGATGTCAACGGCGACGGCTGGCAGGACCTCTACGAGGCCAACTATCTGGGCTCGAACATCCGGATCATCGGGAGCAATGAGACCGACCAGGGGCTCTTTGTGCAAATGGCCAGCGGCGACCGGCCCGCGTATCTTGCGTTCAAGTGCGGCAATCGGCCGCCGACGCTGCTCCGGAAGATCTCGCATGCCCGTCTGCGGCAGGGGGCGACCGACTACCTGCTTCTCGAGGGCGATAACCTGGCTGCGCTGACCGGAGTCACGCTGAAGAAGGTCCGCGACGGCGGGGCGACCATCCCGTCCACGGGCCTGGAAATGGTGGGCAGCCAGCTCAAGGTCACGTTTGACCTGGCCGGGGCGGAAGGCGGGCGTTACCACGTGGTGCCCAATGATTCCTGCGGCGTGGCCAACTGGCTGCACGAGACCGTGCTCGTGTACATGCCGGCGTTGACCAACGGGGGGTTCGAAGAGGGTTGGACCCCCGATCGGGAGGATGTGGATGTCTGCTACAACCCGGACCAGTGGAGCGGCGGAGGAGGCAACAAGTCCAAGCCCAAGCACTGGGACATCTGGATCAATGCCGGGTGGGAAGACCAGGCGGACATCAAGCGTGACGGCGCCGTGTGGCATCCGTGCAACGGTACGGGCCCGCATGACCCGCCGTACTACCCGGTCGGGATCACCGGCAAGCATTACGGCTCTATCCAGGCGAACATCACCGGGCAGGGGCAGATATCCATGTTCCAGACGATCGCGGCACCGCACGTGCAGGATGGCATGGCCACGGCGGACTATGCCGTGTACGCCGATTGCCGCGTTGCCAGTTTCGAGCGGCTCAGTTGGGGCTACATTCGCCTGATCGACGGCGACGAGAAGGGGCCCACGATCATGGAGGCCCTGGTCCCGAACACGCAGGACCTGGATCCTTACGGTCTGGTCCGTGACGAGATGTTCTCGGCGATGGTGCCGGCGGGGTACGTGTACCAGTCCGACCCGCCCACGTTGACGATCTCGCTCGTACTGGAGTCCATGCCGGGCGATATCTGTCCCGAGTTCGAATGCGGTTATCCGCTGGCGCTCAAGGCCTTTCACGTGGACAACGTGCGGAACTCGTTTGAGCCGGGGCCGGCATGCCACACGCCCGGTCAGGATGTGGACGGCGACGGAGACGTGGACGTCACCGACTTCGGCGTATTCCAACTGTGTTTCAACGGCTCCAGTCAGCCCTGGAGCGAGTTTCCCGGCTCCGATGACAAGTGTCCGTGCATGGACGCGGACGGCGACGGAGACGTGGACGTGAACGACTTTGCGACGTTCCAGAGCTGTTTCAACGGACCGGCCCAACCGCCCGCCTGCGCGGGCTGATTCCCAAGCCCTAGAAACCAACCGGGCCGCGGACCTTGCTCCCTGCGGAGCGGGCCGCGGCCCTTTTTCTCTTGCGCGCGGCCGACGCCCGTCATGTGCTGCGGCGGAGGGCGAGGATAAGCTCGACCTCTCCGGGCGTCCGGCCGGTGGCCTGGGCGATCTCGACCGCGCTCTTGCCGGCGTCGGCCAGCTCATACACGCGGGCGTGGGCCGTGTTGAGCTGCGCAGCAGGGGGGGGCGATGTGGATGACGGCCCTTCACCCGATGGAGTCTCGTCGCCGACGGTGATATCGATGCCTCCGCCGGCCTGCTGATGAATCAGTCGGTCGAGGGTGGCAATCCGTCTGTCGGCATCGGCAATCGCGGCCTCCAGCTTGGCGAACTTGGTGTCGATCTGGGCGTTGATCTTCCGGGCGAGGTCCTGAAGCTCGGCGAGGAGCTGCTCCATGTCATCCCGGACGCCTCGCTGTTCGGCCAGCTCCTGAAGTCGCTCGCGGGCCTTCTGCGTCGGGGGACCCATGCGCTCGCGCGCGCGCCGGCGGATCGAGATGCTCAACAGGACAATCACCAGCAGGGCCAGTGCCCCGATGACGGGTGCGTTGTCCTGGAATGTCGCGCCCAGCACAGCCGCCTTCTCCGCAAGCATGCCCATACCGCACGTACCCGGCTATTCCGCTTCCATCGCTCGCATGGCCGCCGCCATGACCTCGCGGAGCGGCACCCCCGCGCGTTCGGCGGCGGCACGGCAGTCTTCGAACTCCGGCGACGCGGTCACCAGCCTGCCGCCTCGCCGCCCCACCTTCACGCGAATGGCCCCGTACGGCGTCTCGACCACAACGTGCGACCGGTCGAGCTTAGTCCGGCCGGCTCGGTAACTTCGCAGGCCGAAGGTCGTCGTCTCGGCCAGGATGATATCCTCGATCGCCGACTGGCGGGCCGGCTCGACGAGGGCCGTGATCATGACCGCCGGGCGGTTCTTCTTCATGTATATCGGCGTGCAGAACGCGTCCACCGCACCGGCCGTCAGGAGCTTTTCCACGACATACCCGAGCACCTCCGGAGTCGAATCGTCGATGTTGGCCTCGATTACGAGGATTTCGTCCGATTCGCGATCGGCCTGCGACCGCCCCAGGAGCACGCGCAGAAGGTTCGGCCGGGTCCTGCCTTCCCGGCGTCCGGCTCCGTACCCAGTGCGCTCCAGGGTCATGGCCGGCAGGGGGCCGAAGGCCGTGGCCAGCGTCGTCAGGATCGCCGCGCCGGTGGGGGTCGTCAGCTCTGCGGGTTCATCACAGGCGGCCAGCGGCACGCCGCAGAGCAGGTTGGCGGTGCCGGGAGCGGGCACGGGCATTACTCCGTGCTCGCACGTCACGGTGCCGGTCCCCGTGGGGATCGGCGAGCAGCGAACCTCGTCCACACCGAGGAGGTCGAGCGCCACACACGCCCCGACCACGTCCACGATGGCGTCGACCGCTCCCACCTCGTGGAAATGCACCTTTTCGATCGTCGTCCCGTGGGCGGCCGCCTCCGCTTCGGCCAGCCGTGTGAAGACGGCCACGGCCCGGGCCTTGACCCGGTCCGACAGCCGGCTGTCCTCGATGATCTGTCGAACGTGCTTGAGGTGACGGTGGGGCCTCTCGGCCGCAGGGTCCATCCGGACTTCGACCTGCGTTGCGGCGAAGCCCTGCTTTCGGATTTTCTGGGCCAGAAGTTCGTAGCCGGCCAAGGGCAGCGTTGCCAGCTCGGCGCGAACGGCCTCGATGGGAGCGCCGGCGTCCAGACACGCGCCCAGTATCATGTCTCCGCTGGCCCCGCTGAAACAGTCAAACCAGGCAATCCGCATAAGCGTCTGGCACCCCCTGAGTTTTCGGCGCGGTGAGTGTAGAAAGGCCGGCGCGCCGACGCAACGCCGCCGCCCGGATGGGCTCGCGGCCCCGGGGCATGAGGTATTCATCTCTTGACACAACCCTTTCGTAAGGCTAGACGTATAAGCGGATGTCGCCCGCTCGCGGTACGGGTCATCGGCCTGATAACCGGGGCCCGGGAGGCTGTGCCACGCGGTGTATCGGGACGGGCTCGCACGTGCCGTGTGGCGCGCCGGGCTCACGGATGCGGGTCCGGCTGGGGCGACGAGGGGCTTCTGACGGGTGTTGCCACGCAGGCGATTCGCGCAGGTCTGCGCGGCGTCGGCTCGGGGTGCCGCGGCGAGTGGAAGAGCCCCCCTTTGACCCGGGGACACGCGGCAGCAGGCGCAGGGAGGCTCGGGAGCGGCTGCGGCGCGGCAGCCGTCGTAATCAAGCCCAGCATGAGAAGAGCGTTTACACTTATCGAGCTGTTGGTGGTGATGGCCATTATCGGGTTGCTGGTCGCCATCACGATTCCGGCTATGGGTGAGGCCCGGCGGATTGCCCGGAAGACGACCTGTGGGACGAACCTCCACAGTATCGGTCAGGCGGTGCACGCCTATCTCACCACCAACCACCCCACGCGGTATCCGTGGGTCGCTCCGATGCCCTCCGTCAACACCGACCTTCCGGCGATCTACGAGGTGCTTCGGGTGGAGGTGCGCGATCAGAGGGAGGTTTTCCGGTGTCCGGCCGACCGGAACCTGCTTTCCCGTACGATCCCCAACGCCCGGGAGACGTATTTCGAAAGCGAGGGCACCAGCTACGAGTGGAACCAGATTCTCAACGGCAAGACTCCGGGGCAGGACGTCCTCTCGAGTACGAGCCACGGGCATGGGTTGCGATCGTGGGAAGTGCCGGTGATGTATGACTACGAGGCCTACCACGGCGGGCCGAACCGTATGGGGTCCCTGATGACGCTGTACGCGGACTTCCATGTGGCACCGGACAAGTGGCAGGACCGTCAGCCCGGGAGCGGCACGCCCTGAGCAGAGGAGGCGTTCATACGATGGCAGCCGATTCCGCGAGACGCAGGGGCGCACGCCCACGGCGACGGTGGGAGCTCAGTCGCCGGGGCCGGATCGTCCTGGGCAGCGCCGTCGGCGGCACGGTGCTGCTGATCGGAGCGTACATGCTCGTTGATTACCTGATGGTCAAGCCGCCGCCGGAGATCCAGGCGGCTACCCCGCAACAGATCGCCGAATACCTCGGCGATTCCCGCGGGCTGGCCCGGCTCTCGTTGCCCAAGCGCGAGGAGTACCTCGTCCACGTCGTTGAAACGTACAACAGTGACCCGGTGCGGTGTGAGCAGTTGTCCCGCGCCCTGGGACAGCTTTCGTACGAGCAGCAACAGCAGTTCCTCGATGCCGTCTTCGAGATCGGCAAAGACAAGGTGATGAAGGCGGCGGCCGAATACAAGCGGACACCGCCGGTCCGGCGCCGCCGCTTCGTCGACGACGTGATCCGCAACGTGGATGCGTTTCGGAACAGCCTGGCCGGTCCGGCTCGGGCCCAGGCCGGCCCGGGCGGTGGGGCGGCTCCCGTGCCCACTCTGGTCAGTCCATTCGAAAAGCACATTCCCAAGAAGAGCGACCAGTGGACGAAGATGATCGTTTCGCGGACTTCGCCGGCCGAGCGGGCGCAGGCCAAGGACCTCGTCGATGATCTGGCCGCCCGGTATGACCAGTTGCGCCATGATCCCCGCGCCGCCGAGGAGTTCAATCGGGGGACCTGACCGGGCCTGCGCGGGCGTCCGCTGCATCGCCGGGACCGTCCGGGAGCCGCTTTCTTGCGTCGGCGCGTGACCATCGTCGGGGATGGCGCCATGGGGACCGTGTGCGCCCTCCTGCTCGATGCCAACGGGTGCGAGGTCGCCTGGTGGGGCTGGCAGCCGGAGTACATGGCTCAGATCGCCCGGCAGCGGGAGAACCCCCGATACCTGCCCGGCGTCCCGATACCCCAGGGCGTCCGGCCTACGGGGGATGACGAATGCCTCCGGGGGGCCGAGCTTGTCATCTCGGCGGTTCCGTGCCAGTTCGTCCGGGCCGTCTGGCAGCGGCTGCGACCTTGCTTGGACGACGACTCACGGCTGTGCAGCGTCACAAAGGGGATCGAAAACGAATCGCTGCTCCGGCCCAGCGAGATCCTCGTCGAAACGCTGGGGCCAAGGCCCCTCGCCGTTCTGTCCGGGCCGTGCATCGCCTCCGAGGTGGCCAGGCGGCTGCCGACGGCCGTGGTCGTTGCCGCCAATTCCCCGGAGCTGGCCGCGGACGTGCAGCGGCTGCTTACGACCTCCTGGTTCCGGGTGTACACGAACCCGGATCTGTGCGGCGTGGAACTGGCCGGCGCCACCAAGAACGTCATCGCCCTGGCGGCCGGGATGATCGACGGCCTCGGGGCGGGCGACAACTGCAAGGCGGCGCTCCTGACTCGGGGCCTGGTCGAGATCGCGCGCCTCGGTTCGGCCATGGGGGCGCGCCCGGAAACGTTCTCGGGTCTGGCGGGGCTTGGCGATCTTGTGACGACGTGCATATCGAGGGCGGGCCGCAACCGGACGGCCGGCGAGCAGATCGGTCGCGGATTGACGGCCGAGGAGGTGGTGCGGTCCACGCCCTCCGTGATCGAGGGAATACCCACCACCCGGAGCGTGGCGGCTCTGATGACCCGGCACAGGGTGGAGATGCCGATCACACGGGCCGTCTATCGGGTGCTGTTCGAGGGCCTCAGGCCTGCGGACGCCATTGCCGAGCTCATGCTGCGGCAACTCAAGTCGGAGGGATGACGGGGGCTCGCTTCGGACTGGGAGAAGACCCGCCGGACCACGCGGTTCTCGCATCTCGGAGGCAGCCGGGGCTTCGGCTGACCGCACGGATGCCGCCGAGCGTGCGGGGCTTTGCCGGTATGGGCGCTTCGGGTACAGTATGATCGGTGCCGGGCGGGCATCCGCCGACCCGGTCGGGGGCAACCGCTCGCCGGCCGCTCCTGATCACGAGCCAGAACATCGACGCGAGGGGCGCCAATGTCGGCATTTGCCGTTGTGTGGCCGCGGAGCCGGTTTGTCGTGGATGAGGCGTTCAACACGCTCCTGGACGACCCGCTCGTCCAGCAGATCGTCGTGATCTGCCCCCATGCCGTAGCCTCCCCGGACCCGAAGGTGCACGTAATCTCGGGTGAGCGTCCGGTCTCGGGGGAGGCGGTGATGCTCGCGCTGGCGGCCGCTCGCAGCCCGTACATCTTGTGGACCGCGCCGGACGCGGAGATCGAGCTGCCGCCGCATACATTGCGCCGCCTGGCCGCATTGATGGACGAGACCGGGGCCGGCTGGCTCTATTCGGATTACCGGGAACGAAAGAACGGTCAACTGTCCGATCATCCGACGGCCGACTATCAGCTCGGGAGCGTCCGGGACAACTTCGACTTCGGACCGGTCGTGGCGATCTCACGGCGGGCGGCGTTCGAGGCGCTGAATGAGCACGGCCCCCTGGCCGACACCCAGTGGGCCGGGTTCTACGAGTTGCGGCTCAAGATGTCGCTGCGACAGCTCCCGTTGCGCGTCGCCGAGCCGCTGTACATCGTCGACCACCCGGACGTCCGGCCTACCGGCGAAAAGCAGTTCGACTACGTGGACCCCCGGAACTACGACGTCCAGCGCGAGCTGGAGCGGATCGTCACGGATCACCTCCGACGGCTGGGGGCCTACCTGGAGCCCGAGTTTGAGCCGGCCCCGGAACCGCGGAGGCCCTTCCCGCTGACCGCCAGCGTGATCATCCCGGTCCGCAACCGGGAACGCACGATCCGCGATGCCGTGCAGTCGGTCCTGGACCAGAAGACCGATTTTCCGTTCAACACGATCGTGGTGGATAACCATTCGACCGACCGAACGACGGCGATTCTTGACGAACTCGCCTCGCGGCATCCTGCCGTTCACCATATCGTTCCGGAACGACGCGATCTGGGCATCGGCGGATGCTGGAACCTGGCCGTCCTCAGCGAGCACTGCGGTCGCTATGCCGTACAGCTCGATTCGGACGATCTCTACGCAGGACCGTCCACGTTGCAGGAGATTGTCGACGTCCTCCGCGAGGGGCGATATGCGATGGTCGTGGGGTCCTACCGGATGGTGAACTTCGACCTGGAGGAGCTTCCGCCGGGCGTCATCGACCATCGGGAGTGGACGCACGACAACGGGCGCAACAATCTGCTGCGGGTCAACGGGGTGGGCGCGCCGCGGGCGTTCGACACGGGCGTCTTTCGATCGCTGCTCATGCCGAACGTCAGCTACGGCGAGGATTACGCTCTGGCCCTCCGGATTTCGCGGGTATATGAGGTGGGCCGGATCTACGATCCCATTTACCTGTGCCGAAGATGGGAGGGCAATACGGACGCGGCCCTTCCGATCGAGATCGCCAACCGCTACGACACCTACAAAGACCGCCTCCGCACGATGGAGATCCTGGCCCGCCGCCGGCGGAACAAGCATGTGGACTGACAGGCCGATCGAACCGGAGGACCTGAGCTCCTTTGCGCCTCCCGGGACCGATCTCGGGACACTGGCCGGTCGATGCTTCGCGCTGCTGTCGCAGCAGGAACGGGCATGGCCGCGGCTTCGCCAGGGGGTGGAGGCCCTCGCCCGGATTCGACAGAGGCACATCGATCTGAACGCGTGGCCCGTGATGATTCAGTTCAATCCCGCCCGGGCGGCCAGCAGCCTGGCGGACGTGGCCCCCGCGGCGATTGCCCGCCGGCCCTGTTTCCTGTGTGCTGAGAATCTGCCTCCCGAGCAACGGGGGATCCGACGGGGGCGGTATGTGCTGCTGGCCAACCCGGCACCGATCGTCCGCGGGCACCTGACCCTCGTCTACGAACGCCACGTGCCGCAGGAGCTGATGCCGAACGTGGATGACCTGCTGCGGATCGTCGCCGATCTGGGCGAGTCCTTTACAATCTTCTACAACGGCCCGCGCTGCGGGGCCTCCGCACCCGATCACATGCATTTCCAGGCTGCCCCGGCCGGCCAGATGCCCATCGAACCGGCTCTGGAATCGGGTGTGTGTCTTCATGAGCGCCGCTGGCCCGCCGGAACGTGGGGGCGGGTGCTGGCCGACAGTGCCGATGCGTCCCGGCGAACGCGGTGCGTCATCACGCTGTCCGGGGCGGACGAAACCGAACTCTCACTTGTGATGCGGCAGGTACTCGACCGGTTGCCGCGACCGGATGACGGGGGCGAGCCCCTGGTGAACCTGCTTGCTCGCAGGTCGCAAGGGCGCACGAGCATCATCCTGTTTCCCCGCCTCGTCCACCGCCCGAGATGCTACTTCGCGGAAGGACCCGACCGGATCCTGCTGAGTCCCGGCGTCATGGACATGGCCGGGCTGGTGATCACCGTGCGAGCCGAAGACTACGAACGCGCAGGCGCCGACCTGATCGCGGCCATGTACCGGGAAATCACCTTGCCCGCGGATCGGGTCATCGCCAGCGCCGAATGAAGCCCACGGGCGGCGGCCGGAAAGAGTCTTCCCGACCCGAGGCGTACGCCGGCTATGCGAGCAGTCCGCGCAGCATCCTGGCCATCCCGGCCGGGTCGCCCGGGCCCGCGCAGATCAGCGGGCCGTCGTAGCCGGTCTCCCGCAGGGCTGCGACCACCTCGGGCCAGTTCACGTCGCCCTGGCCAGGGGAGCACAGACCGTCCGGGCCACTGGCGGCCGCTCGGCCGTCGCGGACGTGCACGCGGATGATCCGGTGCTCCAGTGTGCGGATCCAGTCTTCGGCGAATCCATAGGGCGCAAGGCTGCCGGTATCAAGGCACACGCCGACCCAGGGGGAGTTGATCTGGTCGATGAACTCGCGCATCTCCACCGGCGAAAGAAGAAAGCGGTTCCACGTGTTCCGGACGGCGATGTACACCCCCCGGAGCTCGGCCTGGGCCGCCAGTTGGCGGAGGGCGGCGGCAGCCGCATGCAGTGCGGTTTCGTATCGCACGCGTCCCCGTCTCTCTCCCGGCGCCGCGACAACGGCCGGAATGACGACGGCGGCCCGCGCCCCAAGCCACCGTGCTCGGTCCAACATCGCCACCGTGAGATCGTAGGCCCGCTGGCGGTCCAGCGGGTCGGGAGCAGCGTAGTTCCAGTCCCAGAACCGCTCACACACCAGCGACCAGACCTCCATACCCACCGAGTGCACCTGCCGCGCGAGCTGGGCGACGGCCGTCGCGTCGCTGCTGGGCGTCAGTTCACCGGAGTCCCGCATCTCGGCTTCGAGGACTTCGAAGCCGGCCTCACGCGCGCGACAGGCCGCCTGCTCAAGAGGAAGCTCGGGGGCGATCGCGGAGGCCCGAATACCTATCTTCATATGCGCGGATTATAATCGGCGCGGCGTCGAGTCAGCCATCGCGCGGATCATCGCGACGGGGCTGCGGGAAAAAGGCGGCGGGGAGATTGTCGGTGCGCAGCTTCCGCGGTGTGCGGGCAGGCAAGAGAGCGCCGGGGGCATGACCGCAGGGGCGGGCGAACCGCAGGATCGCTCGGACGCGATATGTCGGCGCGCCGCTGGGCCGGTCCGTGGCAGAGCGACGCAGCCTGGGCCGTGCGGTGGATAGTGGGTATCCTCCGCCGGGGCCGCGCGTCTGCCGATGCCGTTGCCGACCTGTGGCCGGGATGGTAAGCCGGTCCCGGGTGGTCGGGCGACCGTTGCGGGGGACCGGCCGGGATGTGCTGACGCATGGGCTTCATCCACATTCTCCCGGATCTCCTGGTCAACCGCATCGCTGCCGGCGAGGTCATCGAGCGCCCAGCCAGCGTAGTCAAGGAACTCCTGGAGAACAGCATCGACGCGGAGGCCACCCGCATTGAGGTCGCCATCGAGGAAGGCGGGCGGAGGCTCGTCCGTGTCACCGACAATGGCATCGGCATGGGAGCCGACGACCTGGCCCTCAGTGTTGTTCCGCACGCCACGAGCAAGATCCGGCACGAGGAGGATCTCTTCGCCATCGGGACGCTCGGTTTCCGGGGAGAGGCCCTGGCCAGCATCGCGGCGGTCTCCGACCTGCGGATCGTCTCGCGGCTGAAGGACGCGTCGGACGCCTATGAGGTGCGGGCCACCGGAGATCGCGCGGAGGGGCCTCGGGCCGTCGGCGCCCCGGCGGGGACGACCGTCGAGGTCCGCGAGCTGTTTTACAACGTGCCCGCGCGGCAGAAGTTCCTGCGGACGGCCCAGACGGAGTTCGGCCATATCGTCGAGCAGGTCGGGCGGCTTGCCTTGGCGCATCCGCGGATCGAGTTCCGACTCACGCACAACGGCCGCGAGGTCCACCGCCTGCCCCCCACCGACTCGCTCCGGGAGCGGATCGCGGACTTCTACGGGCATGAGCTGGCTGAATCGCTCATACCGGTCGAGCGGTTCGAGCGAGGCATCCACCTCACGGGGCTCATCTCGCCGCCGGCGCAGAGCCGTTCCACCGGCCGGTGGGAGTACACGTTCCTGAATGGCCGGTACATCCGGGACCGTTTCGTGCAGCACGCCGTTCGGGAGGCCTACCGCGGGCTGATCGACCCGCAGCGGTACCCTGTCACCTTCCTGATGCTTCGGATGGACCCGGGTGAAGTGGACGTCAACGTGCACCCCACGAAGATCGAGGTCCGCTGGCGCGACTCGGGCCTGATTCACTCGCTGGTACTCACCACCCTGCGAGAGCTTTTCCTCCAGCGGGATCTGTCTGTTCCTTTGATGACCGGGTCGCCGGACGAAGAAGCCGAACGCCGACGTCAGCAGATTCGCCAGGCGATCGCGGACTTCTTCAAGAGCCATCCGGCGCCGCCGGCGCAGCCGGCTCTTCCGTTTCACCAGCCGCAATGCGACGCGGCCCAGGCCGCTCCACTGGCCGGCGCGCCATCGGGCCGCGAGCCTCCGGGGGCACCGCCCGATCGGGCAGGTTCTTCGCCGCACGTCGCCTCCATCGCGGAGCCCGCGTCGTCTCCCTTCTCGCGCATGCCTCCAGAGGAGGCCGACGCAGCCTCTGCGCCGGGCCCGCCGAGGGTGATCCAGATCCATCGCAGCTACCTCGTGGCCGAGACGCCCGACGGGTTGATCATCGTCGACCAGCATGCACTGCATGAGCGGATCGTTTATGAACAGCTTCGCGCACAGGTCTCCCGGGGCCCCTTGGAATCGCAGCGGCTTCTCCTTCCGGAGTCCGTCGATGTCCCCGGCGACCTCATGGCCGTCCTTGAAACGCATGAAGACCTGCTGCGCCGCATCGGTCTGGAGTTGACGCCCTTCGGACACGGGACCGTGGCCGTCCATGCCTGTCCCTCCATACTCCGCGATCCCGGCTTGGCCGGTTTCGTCCGTGACCTTCTCGACAAGCTGGCCGCCCGGCCGGCTGGGATCGAACCGGAGGTCGTCCTTGAGGAGTTGCTCCAGCTCATCGCCTGCAAAGCGGCGGTCAAGGCGGGCGATCCGCTCACGACAGCGGAGATGCAGTCCTTGCTCTCGCAACGCGAAGCCGTCGAACGAAGCAGCAATTGCCCGCACGGTCGCCCCACGACGCTGAGGCTGACGGTTGAGGAGCTTGAGCGGCAGTTCCGGCGGACCTGAAACAGGCGCACCGTGCCGGAGGCCCACGGTCGAGTCACCAGATCCGCTGCGACGGCAAGAGCACGGAACTGTTTGTGGATCAAGAGGTTGCCGAAGCTGTGGGGGATGGACGTGATCGCCGCGGATGGGGTAAGCTCTGTTCTTGCCAAGCTCCGTCGGAGGCCGGGGCGGTTGACTCCGCATCCCGATACACCCGCCGGTCGGGGCTTGGGGCTAGGTCTTGGCGGGCAAACGCCCACCCCACGCAAACAAGACAGGCTTGGGTGGCCCCTCAGCGCTCAGGGGCGTTACCGCCGTAGTGGGGTGCCCGGCAAGCCGCCTCGATGGTATACTAAAGAGTCTGCGCGATCGGCCCATGGCGCGGGCGAGCTGAGCACGATCGGTAGTGTGGACACCCGTGCTGCGGGGCCTGTGGCACAGCCGCCAAGCGGAGTTGGTTCTCGGTAGCCCGATGCGGCGGGTGCCGGGGCAGGTGGCTTCCCGCTCCAATGGACCGAGGGGATCAGGCGAGTCGAGGTGAGAAATGACTCTGTGTCGTGCGCGTGTTCGGCGAATCGTTGGCGCGGCGATGGTTCCGCTGTTCGTGTTCGCGTTGGGGCCGGCAGGGGCCCGCGGCCAGGCGCCGGGTGACGAGGGTATGCTGATCGATCCCAACGCGGTTCCGATGGGTCCGGGAGGAATGGCGACGCCGCCGCCTCGCGTGGTGCGTCCGATGCCCCGTTCGGTCGGCCCCACCACCCGGCCCTCGGACGCCCGGCCTGTCCCTCCGGCCGGGCCCGAGTCCTTATTGCCCCCGACGACCCAGCCGGCCGGGCCGCTCCCGGAGGTGAAGGTGGACGAGCCCGTCTATGACTTCGGGAAGCTGCTGGGCGTCGATTCGGTCTCCCACACGTTCAGGATGCGCAACGTGGGCGAGGGAGAGCTGCGGATCGAATCGGTCCGGCCCACGTGCGGGTGCACGGTGGCCGGCGAGTGGGCCAAGACCTGTCCTCCCGGCGGGACCTGGGAGGTGCCCATCACGCTGCGGACCGCCGGTTACGACGGGGCCGTCAGCAAGCACATCGTGGTCATGACGAACGATCCGCGGCAGCGTCAGGTGAGCTACACGATCAAAGGCGAGATCCGTCCGCGCTTCTCGATCAAACCGATGCGGACGGTAAACATTCCTGGGCTTCAGAAGAGCTCGGTCAGCTCGGCCAAGTTGACGATCACGAATCAGCTCGACAAACCCGTGAAGTTCGGGACGCCCCAGGTCTCCTCCCCCTCCTTCAAGGTCGAGATGCGGGAAGTCAAGGAGGGTCGCGAGTACGAGCTGCAGGTCACCACCGTTCCGCCGCTCAACGACGGCACGAACCACGCCCAGATCACGATCGAGACGGACTGCGAGCAGGAGCCGAAGCTCACCATCCCGATCTACGCGACGGTCACCCCGCGGCTGACTCTCAGCCCCCTAGTGATCCCCGTGCCAAGCCCGACGATCCAGGATGCGCGCCGGGCTCTGATGCTGCGTAACTCCGGCGAAAAGCCCGTGACCGTCAAAGAGGTCCAAGTCAGCGTGCCTCAGGTCAAGAGCGAGGTGACCGTCGCCCAGGAGGGCAAGCTGTATCAGATCTGGCTGACGATCCCCAAGGGTACGGAGATTCCTTCGGAAGGCATCGGCGTGACGGTCGTCACGGACGACGCGGAGACGCCTACTTTTACGGCCCAGATCCGCGGGTACAAGCTTCCGAACACCCGTCCGGCGCTGGTGGCGCCGGGGCCTCGGCCGGCAGCGCCGGCCGGGGCGGCGGGCGGTTCCGTGCGGACTGGCGGGGCGGGTCCCGTATCGCCTCCAAAGTGATTTCGGGTGCATGGTCCGGGCCTCGCCGACTGGGAAGGGCGGCTTACGATGGTGGCGAACCCCCGAAGGATTCTCCTCGCGGTTGCCTCGGCGCTCATGGTGTCCGTGCCGTGGGGGCCGCCGTGGCTGATCGCGCAGCCTGCGGCCTCCGCCCCCGCCACGCGGCCGGCCACGACCCGCCGGTCCTCCGATCATCCCTCCGCCCGGGTCGATGAGCCGAACTACAACTTCGGCGTGATGTACGCCGGGCCCGACATCAGCCACACCTTCCGCTTTCGCAACGTCGGTTCGAGCCCGCTGCACATCGAGTACGTGTGGGCGAGCTGCGGGTGCGTCGTGCCGGGCGATTACGCCCGGACGGTCGCGCCGGGAGCCACCTGGGAGCTTCCGGTCACGCTCAAGACGGCCGGCTACGAGAGCGGTCCGCAGCACCGGCAGATTCTCGTGGCGGTGCGGGACGGGCAGAAGGGCCGGGTGGCGTTCTCCATCACGGGCGAGCTGCGACAGCGGCTGGGCTTTGAGCCGTACAGGCTCGTGCAGATGGGACGGCTGCTGAATCATGCCGTCGCGACAAAGACGCTGACGATCACCAATCAGACGGACCAGCCGATCCGGCTTGCCCGGGCGCGAGCCAGCGCGGCGTTTCTGCGGGCCGAACTCCAGGAGACCGAACCGGGTCGCCGGTGGCGGCTCAACGTGACGACGGTGCCGCCTCTTCCCAACGGGCCGCTGAACGCGAAGATTCTGCTCGATACGGACGTTCCGGAGGAGCCCACGATTGAGATCCCCGCCTCGATCTTCGTACCGTCTCGGGTCAACGTGAACCCGACGGTGGTGCGCGTGCCGAGCCCGGTCACTCGCGGGTGGCGTCAGTCGATCGTCGTCCGCAATGAGGACCAGACGCCGGTGCACGTCACGGGAATCTCCGCGTCCTCGGCTGCGGTCCGGACCGAGCTTCGAGAGCTTCAGAAGGGCAGGCTCTGGCAGGCATGGGCCGAAATCTCCCAGGGCACGGTCGTCCCGCCGGAGGGCTTTCGTGTCACCATTACGACGGATGATCGCGAGTTTCCCGAGCTGACCGTGATGATCCAGGCCTACGCACCCGCGACGCGCCCGGCCAGCGGACCCGCGTCGGCGCCGGCGAGCCCGGTCGGGAGGGTCCCGTCGTGATCCGCAGGCTCGGCCGGATGATCACGCTTGTGGCCCTGTCGGTGGCCGTGGCGGCCGTCGCCAACGCCGTTCGCCCGGCGGGCCTGAAGTGGTACGTGAGCCGGATCGAGGTCTATCCCATGGCCGATCCGGGCCTGAAGCAGTATGACATCACGGCTGAGGAGGTCCTGCGGCTCAGCGAGCAGGGGACCGTTCATCATGATGGACTGGACCGTCGGGTGGTCATCATCGACGGACGGGCGGAGGAGAAGTACCGGAACGGGCACATCCCCGGCGCGATCAACTTCCCGGCGCACTCGGCGGAGGAGAAGGCGGCCGAGCTGTTCCAGATCGCCGATCCGATGGATTTCGTGATCATCTACTGCGGGGGCGGAGACTGCGAGGAGAGCAAGCAGGTCTTCGATGTACTCAAGGCCAACGGTTTTCCGAACCTGAAGCTCTTTCTGGGTGGATGGCAGCTCTGGATGGACAGGCATCTCCCCGTTGCGGAGGGCGATCCGTGATGCGCCGGGCGACGGCATGGCTGTGGATCGGGCGGCTGAGCCGGTGGTTCATCGGGGGGGTGTTCGTCTATGCCGGTCTGACGAAAGCCTTCGGACTGCGGCTGGCGTTTACCACCGAGCCGTACCTCGGCGCGGGCACCAGGGTCCTGGGCGTCATCGCGTTCCGCGACGAGATCAGGAACTATCAGCTTGGGCCGTTGTACTGGCTGGTTCATCCTTCAGCCATCGTCCTGCCCTGGATGGAAATCGTCGCGGGCCTGGCGCTCATCTTCGGGTTCTGGGCGGTCGAGGCGGCTACCCTGATTGCCATCATGATCGTCGTCTTCAACGTGGGGGTCGGGTCGGCCATGTACCGCGGCCTGGACATCAACTGCGGCTGTTTCGGCACCGATATGAAGGTGGGGTGGCTCAAACTCGCCGAGAACACGCTTCTGCTGGGCATGACGATCCTTGCGCCCCTGGCGATGTGGCGGGCCGGCGTGAATCGGCGTCGGGCCGCGCCGGCGGTCCCCGACGCGGCTTGGCTCGCGGAACAGGGAAGCTCGTAGGATTTCGCCAGCCTTTGCCGACGGACTTGCCCTTCGGGTCCGGCCCGTCTCGCTCGCGCTGGGCCGTGTCCGCTCAGAACTGCACGCCGCCCCCGTAGAGCGCCAGGTCCCGTGTGGCTGTCTCGCGGTCTCGGTACTGGGCCTCAAGGTTTCGATTCAGAGCGTTGATCCCCCCCTTATGCGGGCCGAAGGTCGGGCCTCCGCCGGTCCGGACCAGGTCGCGCGCGAAGGTACCGCGCCACATCGAGTATTGCTGCGAGTCGCGAATGGCGTCGCCCGTGGAGCGGAGCCGGAACCTCTTGAGTCGGCGCCCGTCCAGGAAGCCGAAGGCTTCGCGAAAGTAGGAACCCGGCGGCGAAATCAGACCGTTCGGCTGATTGATCGAGGCCGGTCGGTAGGCGGCCCGGTAAGGCCCGCCCTTGCGCGGCCATCCGTTCACCGCGGCGGGACAGACGAAGACGTCGTACTCGGCTCCGAGGTACCGGGGGCAGAGCACGTTCTCCAGGGAGTGCGGCCACTTCTGCCGGTCGAACGGATCGAGGTCGGCGTCCGGGGTGTTCGGATTGCCGAAGCCGGCCACCAGCGTGCCGTTCGTGAACGGCGACTCGACGTACGGGACATGCTCGCCGTTCTCCGCCCAGTAACACCAGATGCCCTGGCCGATCTGGCGGAGATTCGCCAGGCACGCAATCCTCCGTGACTGTTCCCGGGCGGCGCGCAGGCCCGGTACGAGCAGCGCCGTCAGGATCGCGATGACGGCCGTCGCGACCAGCGTCTCCAGCAGGGTGAACGCACCCTTGCGCATGCGGCACCCTCCGGCGGCGGTCAGCCGCAGGCCGGCGGTCGGCCGGCCCCGTTGAAACATGCCTGAAACACGGCGAAGTCGTTCACGTCCACATCGCGGTCGAAGTCGGTGTCTGCGCCCTGACAGTCGCTCCGGCCCGCCGGACGCCCCGCTCCGTTGAAACACGCCTGGAACCGGGCGAAGTCATTGAGGTCGACATCCCCGTCTGAGTCCATATCCACCGCCACGAGCCGTGGCGGGGCGGCCTGTGCGATGATGACGATGTCGTAGCCGACGCGGTCGCCGAAGATCGGATCACCGCTGTTGTTGATACCGGCCCCGCTGCCCTCCAGGTACACGAAGCTCGCGGACTCAGCGTGGATCCGTGGAACTACCACCTGGTCAAGGTACGCCCCGAGGTCGGCGTCGTAGTCGCTGAGGGCCAGGCCGCCGTTGCCGGGGGCGGTATAGATATCCGCCGGCGGTCCTGTGGTGATGGTCGCCGTGCCGCCGGCCAGGCCGTTGGCTGTGTTGAAGACCAGTCTGGCCATCGAGGTATCCACCCGCGGCCAGAGCGTCGAACCAAGCCCTTGGCCGGTCAGGGCCGGGAACTGGCCGGACAGAGGGTCGCGCTGGACCCACCAGCCTCGCAGCCGGCTGAGGAACTGGAACGTCCCGAGCACGCTTGCCGTCGCCGAGTTGGGGTCGATGGTGTCCTGCCAGATTTCCAGGCCCAGGTCATCGATGTGCCAGACGCCCGACAGCGTCCCATCCGTCCCGGCAAACGGCGTGAGCTGGCCCCTCCGTGTATCCACCGACGGATTGATCGGGCTCCCGGGCGCGGCATCGGGGCCGGTGCCTGCCAGCACGTTGATGCTCGTTGCGATTTCGGGCTGAACGTTCGGCCCGCCTTCGCTGGTACCGGTGATATCGAGCCACATCAGCCGGACGACCCCGCCTTCCACGTCGAAGACCAGTTCCACATGGCTGGTGGTTCCCGGGATCGGCACCGGCGTACGGCCCAGCACAGGAATCAGGCTCCGGGAACCGTTGTCCGGCTCGCCGTCGAGGTCCAGCAGGGGACCGCCGAGAAAGTCGATGCCCATCCACGGAAGCTGGCCCGCCGGCCCCAGCGGAACCGACCCCCGTTTGAACACGAAGCTCATCGATCCGAACTGGTTGGGATCGAAGAGCGGTGTTCCGAAGCCCTGATAAACGACCGGACCACCGACATCCGGTGTTCCGGCCAACCGGTCCCCGTCCGAAAATGAGCCCGGAACACCGGGCCCCGGCAGGGGAACGACCGTCCGGGCAGTGCCCGGATATCTGCCAGGGTCCACGCCGATGACCAAGTCGAATCGCTCTGCCTGTCCGCGTGAACTGAGGCAGAGAATCAAGGCAGCCGTCGTGACGAGCCGAGTGCGCATGATTGTCTCCTGAACCCGAGGTTGCGAAAAAGCCTTCGAAATCAACGGATGATCGCCGGGACGCGGGAGCGTTCCCGCCGGACGCGATCTCACGGGACGATTGGATCAGGATTCAGGATACGGGCGGAGCGCGAAGCGGCGCACAGAGCAGGGCAGCCTCGGCCTGCCGGACCGGCCCTGGCCAGTGAGTAAGGCGCCACCACCGGCTGAGGTCGCCCGGATGGCACGTTCGAGTGAATCCGAGCGTTCGGATCAGGCACGGGGCGGCGGAGGTCAGCACGACCGCCGGCGCGAGAACACCCACGAAGACCAGTCCCCGCAGAGCGGCCTCGTGCCAGTCGATCGCATCGTCATCCAGCAGGCGGACGATCACCCCGGTGTGCAGCAGAATGATGATCAGGACGAACGCGACGAGCGTCCGCCACCCGCCCCGCATCCGCAACGCGGGCACATCGGCGCACTTGAGTGCGAAGAAGAGCGCGGCGGTTCCCATCGCTGCCGTGCGGAGGATCGCAATCGGGTCGCCCGTGTCGGCGGCGCAGCGCACGGCGCCCCAGATACCCGGGAGATGGAGCCCAAGCATGCCAGCCCAGAAGAGCCGCCATGGGGACGCCGCTCTGGAGACGCTTCGTGGCAAGGTCCGATTCCTCCGGCCGGACGCAGGTCTGCTGGCCCTAGGGGATCGTTTTTCCGCCCTCGGCTCGAAGAGCACCCGCAACCGGAGGCGGCCACGGCCTTCTTCGGCGACAAGGCGGGCGCCGCCCCCTGAGCGGTTGGCTCGGATCGATCTGCTCGACTATAGCCCCGGCGACCGACGGGTCAAATGACCTGATCCGTTACCGAAGCCCCTTTGCTTGTCCCATACGCCGGCAGCCGGGGTGCGAAACCGGACAAGGCGAGTTGCCGGCCGCTCGTTTGTTCCTTCCGCCTCCGCGGCCCCAGTCACTGCGCCGTCGGCAGGCCGTGGCCTGCCTTGTGTGCGTACAGCAGCCAGTACGTGACGGGAATCACGAACAGCGTGAAGACCGTCGAGGCCAGCAAACCGAAGATCAGCGACCACGCGAGCCCGGAGAAGATGGGGTCGAGGGTGATCGGGGCGGCGGCGAGCATGGCAGTACCCGCTGTCAGCAGGATGGGTCGCAGCCGGACCACGCGGCTTTCCATGATCGCGTCGAACAGCGTCCGCCCGCGCTGAAGCGACAGATGGATGAAGTCCACGAGGATGATGGAGTCCCGGGTGACGATGCCCGCCAGTGCGATCATGCCGATCATGGCGGTCGCCGTGAAAAACACGGGATCCGCCGAACCGCCCACGGTCCGGCCCGACACGGCGTTCAACAGCCAGAAGCCCGGCATGATCCCGACAATCGTCAGCGGGATGGCAAGCATCACAACGACGGGCAGAACGAACGAGCCCGTCTGATTGACCAGGAGGATGTATATCCCCACGAGGGCGGCGGCGAAGGCCAGTCCCAGGTCGCGGAATACATCAAGCGTGATCTGCCATTCGCCTTCGCCGCTGAACCGTACCTCGAACCCCTCGGGCAGACACCAGGGAACACCGCCGCCGGGCCGCAGATAGGTACGTCCTTCAAGCGGACGGGGGGCGTTGTTGCTGACCCATCCGCCTCCGGGCCCTCTTCCGTCCGGTGGGCGCCGGTCTGCCCCGACCCGGTCTGCTTGCACGTCGATCACGGCCTCGGCCGGCGCCCGACCGACCGCCTCGGCGAACACGTATGCGACCGGCCGCAGGTCCTTGTGATAGATGGTCTGGTCTTCGCGGTCTTCCCGCCACTCGCCGAGTTCCCCGATGGCCACCAGCCGGCCGTTCCCGCCGCGGACGTGAATCCGCGCCAGGTCGGGAGGGTTCGAACGCTCGGACTCGGGCAGGCGCAGCACGATCTGAAGCGGGTATCGCTCCGACGCTTGACGCAGGGTGCCGACAGCCTTGCCCTCCAGGCTTGTGCGGATCGTGTCGGCGATCTGATCGGTCGTCACCCCGTTCACTGCTGCCTTGACCTTGTCCACCACGAACACGTGCCTGGTCTGCACCGCCTCGATTGAATCGTCGAGATCCTGGATGCCCGGCTCGCGGGCCAGTCGGGCCCGCACGGTCCGGGCGGCGTCCATGATCTGCTCGTACGAGTGGCCGGGGCTGCCGAACACCTCGGCTGTGATCGTTGCGATCACCGGCGGGCCCGGCGGGATCTCCACGACCTTCAGATGGGCCCCGGTCTCGCGGGCGATTCGCGCAAGATCGGGCCGGAGCCGCAGAGCCAGGGCGTGGCTCTGCTGCGCGCGGTTTTTTTTCGGGGCTAGGTTGACCCGGATCTCGGCCACGTGGCTGCCGCGGCGGAGGTAGTAGTGTCGGACCAGCCCGTTGAAGTCCATCGGCGAGGCCGTGCCCACGTAGGACTGGAAGTCGAGCACCTCCGGAACCGTGCGCAGATACTGCTCGAATCGCCGTACGCCGGCGTCTGTCCGCTCCAGGGGGGTGCCCTCATCGAAGTCGAGCACGAGCAGCAGTTCGTTCTTGTTGTCGAAAGGCAGCATCTTGAGCGGCACGTGGCGGGTCATCGCGAGCATCGCGGAGCCCGCCGTCAGCACGCCCATCAGCCCGAGGAACGACCACGCCACCGCCCGCCGGTGCAGCAAGGGCGCCATCAGCGGATAGAAGAGGCGGTACAGAGCCGACCGGCGGATCGCCTCCTGTTCGTCCGTCGTATCGAGGTGCGACGGCAGCTCGTCCCCGCCCTTCCAGCGGCCCCTCAGCGCATGATAGGCCAGCCACGGCGTGATTGTGAAGGACACGACCATGGACATGATCATCGTGACGGGAACGTTCAGCGCCATCGGACGCATGTACGGCCCCATCATCCCGGTGATGAACATCATCGGCAGGAACGACACGATCACGGCTAGCGTGGCCGTAATGAGCGGAGGTCGGACCTCGTTCACCGCCTCCAGCACGATTTCCCGCGTGGCACGGCGGCGGAGATGGAAATGGCGGTGGATGTTCTCCACGTCGACGATGGGATCATCCACCAGCAACCCCAGGGCCAGGATCAGCGCAAAGAGGGTAACGCGGTTGATGGTATAGCCGGCCAGCAGGTTCACAGCGAGCGTCAGCCCGAACACAATGGGCACTGCCAGGGCCACGACCATTGCCTGCCGCAGCCCGAGCCCGAACGCCAGCAGAACGATCACGATGATGACGGCCACCGCCAGGGCCTCGACCAGTTCGTTGACCTTCTCGTCGGCGGTGTGGCCGTAGTTGCGGGTCACGACCAGATTCACGCCTGTCGGCAGCAGCTCCGAATGAAGCTCCGCGGCGTATTCGAGGACCGCCTCGGCCACGCGGACGGCGTTGGTGCCCTTCTTCTTGGCCACGGCGATGGTGACGGCAGGGGCGGAGATCTCCTGCGTGGGCCCTTCCGAATCAGGCGTCCCGCTCTTTTGCGGGCCGAGGCGGGTCGGCAGGAAGCTTCGCGCCGGGCCCACACCGAACCGCACGTACTGGGTCGGCTCGGCGGGACCGTCGTGGATCCGGGCCACGTCCTTGAGAAACACCGGGCGCCCGTCCGGAACGCCCACGACGATCTCGCCCAGTTCCGACGGTTCCAGCAGCGCCTGGCCGGCATCGACGCGGGCCTCGCGGTCGAGGCGGTCGAACGAGCCGGCCGGCACCTGCACGTTGGCCCCCCGGATGGCCCGCTCCACGTCGGCCGGGGCCACGCCGTAGCCGGCCATGGCGTCGGGATCGAGATACACGAGCAGTTGCCGCGGCCGGCCGCCGATGACCTGAATCCGCGAGATGTCCGGCTGCCGGGCGATCCGTTCGGCCATCTCCTCGGCGACGCGTCGGAGCTCGAAGTCGTTGCCGCCTCCCGTCAGGGTGAGACCGACGATCGGCACATCATCGATCTCGACCGGTTTGACCACCCAGCCTGCCACGCCTTCGGGGACGATGTCCCTGTTCTGTTCGATCCGGTTGTAGAGCTTGACGAGGCTCCGCTCCCGGTCCTGCCCCACGTAGAATCGCACCGTCACGATGGCCAGGCCGGGCTTGGACATCGAGTACACGTGCTCGACGCCGTCGATCTGGTACAGGAGTTTTTCCAGCGGGGTGCTGACCAGGCGCTCGACCTCGGTCGCCGAGCGTCCCGGAAAGTGCACGAACACATCAGCCATCGGCACGATGATCTGCGGCTCTTCCTCACGCGGCGTGATGAAAAGCGCCACGGCGCCGACGACCAGAGACAGCAGAATCAGGATGATCGAGAGATTCGATCGCAGAAACTTGCTGACGATCGCGATCGTCAGATCGTGCTTCGGTTCATTGGCCATGGCGGTCGGCTCGGGGCAACGCAACGTGTTCGCCGGGGCTCAGCCCCGCCAGCACTTCGACCTGGTCGTCAAAGGCCCGTCCCAGGCGAACCAGCCGCCGGGACAAGACCCCGTCGATCACGACGTCCACCAGGTTCAACTGACCGACCCGGTGGACGGCGGCGGCCGGGATGTGAGTCACCGGCTGCGGATCCAGCGGGATGCGGATACGCCCGAACATCCCCGGGTAGACCCCCGGCGGACACGGGCCGCCCACCTTGACCTCGAAGGCCCGGCTGGCCGCCTGCGCCTGCGGGACGATCTCCTCGACCCGTCCGTCGCACTCCTTATCGAGAGCCTCCAGTCGTACGGCCACCACCTGGCCGACCCGGAGCCGTTCGGCCAGCGACTCCCGTACTACCGCCACCATCTGCATTCGTTTGTCGTCGTAAAGCGTGACGAGTGGCTGCCCGGGCGTGACCGTATCCCCTACGTCCACCCGCTTGTCGATGACGCGCCCGTCCATCGGCGAGACCACGCGGGCGAAGCTCAGCCGGGTCCGCGACTCGGCCAGGGCGCGCTCGGCCCTCTGCCGGTCCGCCTCCGCACCCCGAAGGGCGTTGGTCACGCGGTCCAGCTCGAGCGGCGATGCCGCATTCTTCGCGATCAGATCCCGGATGCGGTTGAACTCGATCCGTGCCTGGTCCTCGGCGGCCGAGGCGGCGGCCAGAACCGCCTCGGCCTGCTCGACCTGGGCCCGCAAGTCGGCATCATCCAGCTCGATCAGGAGGTCATCTTTCCAAACGGCCATCCCGGCACGCACATGCACCGCGACGACCTTGGCCAGCAGCCGCGAACCCAGCGTCGTCTCGTGGACGGGGCGCGTCGTACCGACCGCCCACTCAGCGTACGGCTGCGTCGTCGCGGCTACCGCGACCACGGCTCGGTCGCCGACGGGTTCGACGGCGGCCGGCGCCGTCCGGTCCGGCGGGATCTTCGGTTTGAACGCCCCGGCAAGCCACGCCAGCATCAGCACTATGGCCGCCACCGAGGCCAGTGAGGCCGCCGTCCATTTGGCGATCTGAAGGTACTTGCTCATCGTGGATCGGCTCCGGGCTGGTTCCCGTGTGCCTTCTATATCTCCGCGAGGCAAACCCGACAAGCCGAGGGTCGGAAGGGGGGCGGGTAAGCTAAACAAGAGCCCCGCCGCGTTATCCGTCGCGCCGGGGACGCCCGGTCAGGGGGCGGCGACGGGCGCGATGCTGCTCCGGGGCCATCCGGTGGCGGCATCCAACGTGAGGACGACCTTCTCGATGCCGTCTGTTATGGTGACCGTGCCGGAGACCTCCGGAAGACCCAGCGGGCCGAAGCGCACCTCCGCCTGGCCGCCGAAGTCGGCCTGCTGGATTCGGATGTTCTCGTGGGGCGGCCGGCCAAACTCCACGGCCCCGAGCGTTTCGCGGGAGGTATCCTGCCGGATTCGGAATCGCTCGTACGTCTGCGCGGCCGTATCGAAGGCGATCCCGCACGTGCACTTCTGGCCGATCGACTGCTGCCGAACGAAGCGGAGGTCCGTCGAAACGCGACGGGCTGCCAGCTCGAGTCGCGCCCGCCGCCACGCGTTCGACAGCCGCGGGATGGCGATGGCCGCCATGACGCAGAGAATCATCAGCGTGATCACCAGCTCCGGAAGCGTGGCCCCGCTCCACCGGCGCGGCGGGCGCGTCGGCCGTGCCGGTGCGGGGCGGGCGCCGGACTTGATCGCCGGAACGCTATTCGACATCGGCCACCTCCCGCACCGATCCGGCCGTCGGACCGGTGGTCTCGTTGGCGAAGCCGGGCAGCGTGTACGTCGTGAGGTACCACGCATTGTCGACGATTACGCCCTGTTCGATCTTGACGCTCGCCGCGATCAGCGAGCCCTCGAAGCGCCAGGCCGCATTCTTGCAGGTGACGGAAGTGTTGCCAGCCCAGAGAACGCCCTCGAACCACGAGGAGGCGTCAGCCTCGATGGAGAGAGAGCTGGCCGATTCGATCAACAGCGTGGGCATGTTGCTGTACGTCGGCTCGATCAGGCACGTGTTCTTGAACGTGATCGTCTTGCCCGCCGTGTTGTAGATGATCAGCGTCGCCTCGATGGAGCAACCGCGAATCTCGACCGCACGACCGCCGGCGTCCAGCGCGTAGATCCCGTTGGCATCGTCGGCGCCGTAGTTGTTGTATCCGGCCTGGAGAATCAGGCCGGTCAGTATGCAGGTGGAGCCCGACGGCCCTGTGAAGCGTGTGGCCACGTCCCGGTAGGACGCGATGCTCGGCGCAGGCAGGGCGATCGTCGTGGAGCTGAATGATTGCGGCGACAGGTTAGAGCTGATCGAGTAGCCCGACAGTGTCTCGTAGGAACGGTCATCCGCGTTGACCACGTCGGCGGTGGCCGTGATGTTGCCGTGGGCCCGGACAGGCCCGCAAATCACGGCCTTGCTCTTCAGCTCGACCGTCGAAGCACTGAAGATCGCGTACGAAAGGGCGACGTGCCCGTAGCTGCCCGAGCTCCGCCGTCGCGGTACCGAGGTCAGGTCCGTCCGGAATCGGTGCAGCATGCCTCGGCATTCTCCCGTGGCGATCAGCCGCAGCGGGTTGTCCAGCGCGGACAGACGGCACACCTCGTCCGGTGACGCGCCGACACTCAGGCCCGCCCCGGGCCAGTCATCGATCGTGACGCGCCAGTCGGGAGCGTTTTCCATCAGCAATCGGGCCAGCTCCTGACCGGAGCGCGCGCACCACCGCGCCCGTGTCTCGCAGACCAGATTGTCCTGGAGTTGCCGCTCGGTGCTCTGAATGGCCAGCAGCGCAAGGCCTGTTGCCGTCACGAGCACCGAAACGGCGGCCGTGGTCACGTACAGGGCCATGCCCCGGCGTGCACCCGTCCGGGGGATGCTATGAGCCCGGCGGTCCGCCGCGCCGGCTGGCCGGCCCGGCCGACGCAGAGCGCAACAGGCAGGGCTACGGCGTCGCATGTCTCGTCCTCAGGAGCGTGAGCGTCTGCAACGGCTGCCATTCGGCGCCCCGCCGGCGGCACACCGTGACAGTGATCCGCTTGATACTCCCGGCGGGCACAGTCACGCCGAGCGGCGAGATGACCGTATCGTCGTAGGCCACCTCCACGGCCGTGCGGAAATCGCCATACGCCGTCAGTTCCTGATTCGCCCGGTTCCGGGGGGGGCTGGCGGTCCACCCGTGGAAGTCGTCCACGTCATCGAAGGTGCTTCGATCGCCGCTGACCTCGCCGGATTCGACCCCGATGCCGGCCGAACCCGATGGGTCCTCGAATGGTAGGGCGTCGATCTGGGCCATCAGGTCGGCGGCCAGCTCATTGGCGATGCTCCGAGCTTCCCAGCTCGCCGATCCGTGAGCGAAATGGCCGAGGGCTTGCAGCCCGCCGGCGACCGCTGCGCCCAGGATCACGGCGCTGACCAGCACCTCCACGTAGGTGATCCCTCGATAAGGGCGCCTCATGGCGACGGCCCTCCGAGTGCGGGGCGGTTCACGCACGCCACCGAAGTCCGAAGGCGGACGGGATTGGGCAGGGGCGTGTACGTGCTCCCGGGCCCGCAGTCTGCCTCGACGGCAATCTCGACGGCATCCACCGTGGCCCAGAGCCGGCCGCTGTCCCTCCGCGCAGCGTGGTCGTTCCATTGGCTGATTACGAGCTGGCCGTCGATCCACAACCGGACGCCGTCATCCGATCGGGTGTAGAACGTGTACACTTGGGAGTACCGCGGCACGACGAACCCCGTCCAGCGGATCGAGAAGGTGTTCGAAGCCAGTGCCGTGTGCGGCTGGCCGGTGCCCCAGTCGAAGTCGATCACATCGGCCCGGGTCGCCTTGAGATCTGTGAAATCGACGTTGTCGTAGTACTCGCCCTTCAATCCCGGTCCCCCCCCGGGCAGGTGGAACAGCCGCCTGGGCGGGATGATCTCCTTGGCCTGGCTCGAGCTCGACCAGTAGAGCTGGATGACGGCGTTGCCAAACCGTTCGTAGTATTCCAGCTTTACAGCGTACGGTCGCTCGGCAACCAGCGCCAGCGGTTGCGGCGACATGAGTACACTGCTCAAGGAGAAGCTTACGCACTTGGCCACGATGGCCTCTGCGTCGGCTCCGTTGACCCGCCGCGTGAGCGGGTCGCCGGGCGTCCCCGTCCACGAGTAGAGAATCGTGTCCTCGTTGCCGTCCCCCGTTACGTCCGGATGAGCGAACTGCACGCTCGTGCTGGAGAGCGACGCGATCCGTGTCGCGTACCCCAGCTCGGCGCGCATCCTCTGCATCGCCAGTGCCGCTGCGGTCTGGACTTGCGACCGGCGTTCAAGGTTGGTCCACACATACGCCATCTGCCGCACGACATGTGCGGCGGACAGCGCTACTACGAGAGCGACCGATGTCGCCACCACCAGTTCGACCAGCGTCAGGCCGGCCCGGTCCCCGGCGCGCGGACCGCGCGCGCATAACCTGTGGCACGCTCGTGGCCCCACGCAGATGTCTTCGGCTCACAAGAGGCCGGGATTCACTCGGCAGACCGATAACCTCGCGACCTGCACAATCGGCGTCACGGCGATGGCGTAGCCGGCGGCCGACTGGTGGGCTCACCGGATTCCAACGTCTCGAAGCGATCCCCGGGGCGGACGTGTCGTCCCCGTGCGAACTCCGCCCAACTCATTACCCGGCCGCCGGCAGGTTGGATTTCCAGGACCTGAACCAGACCCCGGCCCGCAACGACCCGGCCCTCCTCGTCGACGCTGCCGGGCCGGGCGTTTGATTCCTGCCAGTTCGGGTCCGCCACTCGACTACGGCATAAGGTAACCGTCTCTGCGTGGCCGCTGGCCCGCGAGCGAAACAGGCACCGCGCGCCCGGCCAAGGCCACATCGCGCGGATGTGGCGGTCCAGGCGGATGGCCGGCAATCGCAAGTCCAATCGGCCGGCCTGCTTGGATAGCTTCGGGGCGATGCTGGCGGGCCGTCCGGCCTGGGGGACGCCCGGGGGGTCCGGGTTGCTCCTGAAGCAGTCGACAGCATCCCGGACAGCGTCCGCCCCGATTTCCGCGAGGCGGTCGTGCAGCTCTCCAGCGGTCTCCTGAGGGCCGATAGGTGTCTCCCGTTGAACCAGGATATCGCCGGCGTCCATACGCTCCGTCAGTCGGAATACGGACACGCCGGTCACGGTTTCCCCGGCCAGAATTGCCCACGCGATCGGGGCCGCGCCCCGGTACTTCGGAAGCAGGGAAGCATGCAGGTTTATGCATCCGAAACGGAATGTGTCCAGCAGGCCACGACCTAGCTTCTGCCCGAACGCGATGACGATTCCCAGGTCGGGCCGTATCTCACGCAGCCGTCCGAGCACGTCCGGGCCGTTCACCTCAGCCGATTCGATCAATGTCAGTCCCAGTGATGCTCCTGCCTCCGCTGCGGGAGTAGGAGCGGGCTTGCGCCCGCGTCCACGCGGCCGGCTCGGCTGGGTCACTAATCCGAGTACCTCGTCATTGCCGGCGGCGATCCGGTGCAGCGACGGCACGGCGAACTCCCCGGAGGCGAAGAAGACCAGACGCATCCGCCCCATTATCCTCCTAGGCCTCCAAGGTGTACAATGATTAGCCCACGCGCGGGGGGGCCTACCCCAGGGGTTCAACCTTGATACGGCGTGGCAGGAACGACCGGCCGACGCTCTGCGCGGGGCGGCGGCCTGGAGAAAAGGAGTCCATGCGTACCGTCGTTCTGCTGACTGTTTCGAACATCTTCATGACGGCCGCCTGGTACGGCCATCTGAGGTACAAGCACCTTCCTCTGGCAACGGTGATCCTCACGAGTTGGCTGATCGCGTTTGTCGAGTACTGTTTCCAGGTGCCGGCCAACCGCGTCGGCCACGGCCAGTTCTCGGCGGCGCAGCTCAAGACCATCCAGGAGGTGATCTCGCTGGCCGTCTTCGCCCTGTTCTCGGTCGTGTATCTCCGTGAACCGCTCCGTTGGAACTATATCGTGGGTTTCGCGATGATCATCGGGGCCGTTTTCTTCGTGTTCAGGAAGTGAGGGCCGAGTTGCCGCCCGGCTCGACCGCACCGGGGGCGCGGACGCCTGCCGGCGGCCTTCGGAACCCCGCGCGGCCCATCTGGCCTACGGGCGCAGCCCGGCGGGGCGTGTCAGAGGGATGACCGGGCGCGTTGCCGGACGCGCAGGGGGCGGCAACCTCTCGGCCGCCGCCACCAGGGCCCGGCAGATCTGGTCCTGAACCTGGTGGGCTTCCGTACCGCTTACCGTCACATAGTTGAAGAGCATCGAGAAGGCGAAGCGCCCGGGATAGCCCTGTAGCTTGCCCGCGTAGCCGCTCAGCGCGTGCACGCCTGCGATGTACCCGGTCTTGGCACGGACCTGTCCCCGGATGTCCGTCATGCGCTTCTCGAGCGTGCCGTCCTGCCCGGCAACCGCCAGGCTGTCGGCAAACGTATTCCGCAACGGGTGGCGGGCCATGTACGTGAGCACGCTCGTGATAAGCTGAGGCGTCACTCGATTCTTGTGGCTGTAGCCTGAGCCGTCGTCGATGCACAGGTCCGGCGAGCGCGCCGCGCGCGTCTTGGTCAGGAATCGGTCCACGTAGCGTCGTCCCGACTCATACGAGCCCACGTCCGGCGTCCCGTCCCGCCAGCTCACCTGAAACCCGATCGTCTTCAGAAGACACTCAGCGAAGAGATTCTGGCTGTTCTTGTTGATGCGTCCGAGCAGGTCGGTCAGCGGGCGCTCGTACACGGCTATGGTCGCGTACTCCGGCGGGAGGTTTCCCCGGTCGTCCCGCACCCGGGCTCGCCGGATCTGCCCATGAATCCTGATGCCCTTGGCCGCCAGTGCCGTCCGCATCGCACTGGCAAAGAACAACCCCGCGTCGGGTACGGCCACAGACTGGAGCGTTCCCGCCGACTTGCACGTCCCCGAGACGACGTACACCGGCTGGTCGCCCACGCGGGAAATCGCAGGCTTCTGGGCGTTGCCGGTCCGGCACTCGTTGCGGATCGTCGTGTAGGTGTTGGGCGGTGTCACCTCGACCACGCACGGTTCGCCCGGCTTGCCCGGCTTGACGGTCACCTCGATACAGTTGTCGTTGAAGTTCAGCCCGCCCACAGGGGCGGAATACCAGTTCTGCCGCTGGTCCGCCGGCCAGTTCGGGTTGTACTGCTGCGCCTCGAATACGGTGTCGTCGATGATCAAGTCGCCCTTGATCTCGGTGATACCCTTTTCCTGAAGCTTGGCGGCCCACTCATGGAACATGGCCGTGATCGGCTGGCCCGCCTCCTTGGCCAGTCGCGGGTCACCCAGGGAGGGATCTCCGGTGCCCAGTACGATCAGGTTGTCATCCTTCACGGCCAGCGTCGTGGTGTACCGGAAGTTCGGCGGGAGGAGGTCCAGGGCCGCTGCCGTCGTCAGCAACTTCATGTTGCTGGCGGGCTTGAAGGCGTCTCTTGCGTTCAGCTCGTACACCGTCCGGCCCGAAGGCAGCTCCACCACGTGGATGCCCATCCTCATCGACCCGGGCTTGACGGCGGCTACGATCTTGGCGATCTCCTCCGCCGGTGAACCTTGGGCGTAGGCCCTCGTCCCGACCAGAAGCCAGATGGCTCCGCACGCAACGGCCTTGATCCGCAACCTCATTAGCCCGGACTCCTTGAGCGAACCCTGCACGCAAACCCCAAATTGACGGATCCAATACGGGATGGTACACTATCATTAACACAGGGTGAAGCAAGTCCGGCAGGAGCGAGGGAAATGCCTATGGCGGCTGAGGCCGCGCCACCCGCAGGGGGGGTGATCATCGTCGCCGACGCGTCGATGGAGCGCACCGGACGGCTCTGCCAGGCGCTCACTCACGGCGGGGTGGATACGATCGTCCTTGGCGACGTGTACAACGCCCTCGGCCAGATGGCCGGCGCCCCCACGCCTCCAGGCGCCCTCGTGGTCGACCCGTCCTGTCTTGACGTATCCGAAGTGGAGTTCTTCGGCCTCGCGGGCCGTCTTCTGGCAGGCGGGTCGATGTACGTCATCATGAACGGCCAGGAACCGCCTGCCGTCGTCGGCGCTGCCACAGCGGTCGGGGCCGTTCTGGTAGCGCCGGACGAGCTTGACAGCATCGCGGCCGGTCTCATCCGTGATCTGGTCGGCACCGCCCAGCAGCGCGAGTCCTCGGCCGATCGCCCGGAGCCCGGGCCGACCGAACCGAAACCCTGTGCGGAGGATGCAGAAAGCCCTGCGGCGGCAGCCGAAGAGCCTCCTGAACCCGTAGCCCTTGAGGCGGCATCTTCGTCTGCCTTGCCCCCCGAGGTCGGCCAGCCGCTCTCCGACGGGGCTGGCCAGGTCCAGTACGAGGCGGCCGCGGAGCAACCCGAGCCGACCCTCTCCCAAGGGACCGGCCAGGACGAGTCGGCGGAGACTTCCTGGCAGGCGGGCTCGCCCTCTTCTGCGGAGGAGATATCGGAGGCGTCTGTGGAACCTGCGATGGCGGAGGAATCGGCCCCCGCTGGTGAGCCTGACGCCGACGCGTCTGCGGAGCCGCTTGACTCGGGCAGCCCGTCCGATGAGGGCCCCCCGTACGACGACGTTCCAGAACCGCAGGCAGCCCCCCAGCCCCCACGGCAACCGCCAGTCGCACGGCCACTCCGGATTCCCGGCTGGCCGGAGTTTCGTCCGCCGGCTGGTCCGACGTCCCAGGAGCCTGATGAGGAGTCGCCCCGGGCGGCCGTTCCGTGGAACCCGCCGCCCGGCAGGCCGACGCGTACGCCGCCGGGCGGTGCTCAGGGCGCCCCGCCCCGCCCGTCAAACCCCGAGGTGGAACTGACGCAGGACGAACTGGACGCGCTGCTGGGCCCTGAATCCCAGTCCCCAGACGGACGGAGGTCCAAGCCGTGATGCCTGGCAGACTCGATCCTCCGGCCGAGCAATTGGTGCTCGTTCTGAACGACCTCGGGCGCATTGCGGAGACCATCCGGGCCCGGTACCCCCGCGTGGACGTGATCACGCGGCCGACTTTTCTGTCCGGCATCGCCGCCTGCGGAGTCCATGCAGCGGTCAGTCGACATGTGGTGGTCGGGGTTGATGGTGAGGTGCCGCGGATCCGCAAGGCCCTCGGCGGACTGCGACGCGCGATCGGGTCGCGCGGGCGGATGATCCTCTGCTGCCCCCCGTCGGCCGAGCCGGCTGCGCGGCGGCTGCTCGATGCCGGCGCAGACGATTATGTGATCTATCCGCCGACCGGCCGGGAGCTGGACGAGGCCCTCCGGCTTCCCCGCCCGGGTCGGTGGCTGGACGTTTCGCCCGGGGAGCCGAGTTCCGTTCCGGCTTCGGAGCTGAGCGCGCTGGCGGCCGTGCTGTCCGAGCTGGAGCGCGGCCCCCAGCACGTGCTGATGCGGATGGCCGAGCTGTTGCAGACCTCGCTGGGGGCGGCAGGGTTGTGCATCCAGACGGAGATCGCCCGCGCGGACGTCGGTCCGCCGATGCTCCAGCCGGCGTTGGCCGAGACGATCGAGATTGGCGGCAGGACGGTCGGCCGCATCGTCGTCGGCCCGCGAGGTCCCGGCCGCGCCGGCCCGTACGGCGGCGGGGACATGGAGAAGCTCCGTCACTGGTCGGTTCTCGTGGGACATCTTCTGGAGGCTTGCGAGCGCCGACGGGATCTGGCCCGCCTGGCGATGACCGATGAGCTGACCGGTCTGCCCAACCGTCGCCGCCTCATCGAATCGCTCGAATCGCTCCTCGCGCAGGCCGCACGCGATCGCCGGACCGTTACGCTGCTCCTGTTCGACATCGACGACTTCAAGCACTACAACGACGCCTACGGACACGCGGCCGGTGACGAGATCCTCCGGGAGGCGGGCGCGCTCTTCCGACGATGCTGCCGGCAGCACGACATTGTCGCCCGCTACGGCGGGGACGAGTTCGCCGTAGTGTTCTGGGAGGCCGAGGGCCCGCGGGTGGCAGGCTCGCGGCATCCGACCGATGTGCTCACGGTCCTTCGCCGGTTCCGCAGGGAACTGGAATCGCATCGCTTTCCATCTCTGGGGCCGGAAGCCAGAGGCACGCTGACCATTTCGGGCGGCCTCGCCGGCTTCCCGTGGGACGCGCAGAAGGCCGACGACCTGATCGCTCAAGCCGATCGTGCTCTTCTCCGCGCCAAGCAGGACGGGAAGAACCGCATTTACCTGGTCGGTTCCGATGCGTCCGCCGACGGGGAGCTGGAGGGCCTTACCCCCGACCCTTTTGATCGACGGGGCGGTCCCGCCCCGTCGTCCCGCCCAGGTCCCGCAGTCGATGTCGCCGGACCCCCGACCGATCGAGTGGCGGACGGCGTCCTCTTTCTGCGTGTGGATCGCATCGTGGGCGACGCGCCGGTTCCGGGCGATTCGTCTTCGGTGCGGTGGTGCCTCGAGCTGTCCCGCTCCGCGTCCGTCCTCTGGCGGGCCATGAACCACCCGCGGCTTCAGGAAACCCGCTGGTATCACGAACACCGGCACCTGCCGCCGGCGGCCCTGCTCGATGCCGTCCGCGCAGAGCCCTGCGAATGCGGTTGCGGAGTCCGGCTGATCGCGGTTCAGCCGGACCCCGGGGAGGCCCACAAGCTCCTCCGCGGCTTCGCCGAATCGCTCGTCGATTGTGCGATGGAAGCCCAACTCGACGGCGGCGCGTCGGCGGCCGATCTGCCTCGTCCTCCGGGTCGCCTTCGGGTGATGATCCAGACGGACGGCGCCCACGTCCATCCCGGCTGAGTGGTCAGAGCGGGTGCCGTGGTCCGGCCGCGCGCGACGGCCGAGCCGCGGGCATGATGACGGCTGTCGCCAGCGCGCCGATCAGCGCGAACGGATCGATCGCACCGCATGGGCCGGCTGCCGGCCCCGGGTGGCTGGGCTCCTCGCAGAGCGCCAGGCTCGGGTCCTCGAGGGCTCGCCGTTCCGGGCCCGGTGCGGGGGGCGCGTCGATGCCCACGCCGAGCAGGTACATCCCCAGCGAGCCCTCCAGGCCGGGGGCCGTCAGGCTTCGTACGCGCAGGTAGTAGGGGCCCGGCGCCGGCGGATGCCAGACCAGGTACGGGTCCATCGTAGACAGGCTCCCTTCGTCCACCTCCCGAGCGTCCTGCACAAACGCGATCGTGCGACGCTGAGCGTCGAGCAGCTCCAGAGACGTATCGGCCCAGCTCAGCCCCGGCAGCCCGGCCCCGCCGTCCACGTCGAAGACCCATGTCCGACCGACCTGCTCGGGCTCAACGTCGAAGCGGTAGACGTCGATGTCCGCCGTCGCCGGATCGAGCGCCCGCAGGTCGCTGCTTTCCTCCTCGATCCGATAACTGAGCGAGGCTACGATGATCTGGCCGGGCTGGACGGTCATGGCCCGGTCCGGGTCGTCGTTGTTGTCCGCCCCGTCGCCCGTCTTTTCGAGTTCCTCACGGACGTTCGCGTATCGCATCGGGTTTCGCTCCGTGTCGATCCGCCGGGCCTCGCGAAGAACCTCATCGGCTCCGTCCGGGTTGAGGTGACGCAGGGCGAAGGCGACGAAGGCCCGGTCTTCCGGAGGAATGTCCTCGAACACCGCCCCCGGGTTGATCGGTGTCATGAGGGTGTCCATTTCGAACTGCAGGATAGGCCGGCGCGGCTCGATGTGCTCCCAGCCGCAGTATTCGGAGGGTTCCAGACACCTCGGGTCGATCTGCACGCTTGGAAGGCCGAGGAAGTTGTAGTTCCGGCCGGACCGGATCGCCCCGGCCGTGTGGGCAAGTCCCAGCACGTGGCCGATTTCGTGGAGGGTTACCGAGTAGATGTCGATGAGAGGCTGGTCCACGTAGCGGACATACGGCTGCGCGAGCGTCGGCCCGAGGACGGTCGGCCGATCGCTCAGGTCGTGCAGGTCCTGCGCGCTGTTGAAGACCATCGGCAGCGGTGTGTATATGGGACCGAGGGGAATCGAGTTGGCCCCCGCAACCGTGTTGCCGAAGGCATTGCCTCCGGGCAGCGTTCCGTAATCCAGCGCGATCACGGGCAGTTCGGCCCGCAGCAGGTCCTCCACGGGCTCGAAGGCCAGCCCGAGTGGGGCCAGCACGTCGTTCCATTTGTCGAAGGCGCGCTTCACGGCGGCCTCGAGCCGCGCGATCCGCTCCGGATCATATTCGACTGACGGCGACCAGAGCAGCCCGCCCAGGTTGACGTGGTACGTGATGACGCCGTCCGCTGTCAGGAGAGGATTGAGGATCGCGTATTCCGCAGGGCGCGCGGAGATCAAATGCCCGGCGGCGATGCATTCGCCGACCGGTGCGGCCAACGACACGAGGATGGCGGCGACCCACCCCGCACTCCGAAGGACGCGCCCCAGCATGATTGCGCTGCCCGCTAGCGTTTTCCGCGCGGACTGGCCACCCTACAGTTGCCGCCCGCGGCGAGCAAGGGCGCCGACAGGCTCGCGAAGGCCGAGCCGCCGCTTCCGCTCACCGCCTGAGCCGATCTGGGCGGGGTGTGGGTCGTCCCTGCGAGGGTTCGACAGCGCGTTTCGTATGCTTCTCAGGCCGCCGCCGGGCGCGACAGGCGACAGGCGACTGGGGCAGTCGCACCCCCGCCTTCATCCGTCCCCTCCAACCCTCCAACCGTCACCCCCGCGCAAGCGGGGGTCCACGAAGTCGCGAGGCCCTGGATTCCTGCTTTCGCGGGAATGACGCATGGGGCGCCGGTGAGCAGAGTCTGAATTCCGCCTTCGCGGGAGGAACGGGGGGACGGTGCGCGGAACGGGGCGTTGGGCCCGGGCATTCGTACCCGGTCGCGATCCGCCCGGAACAGGACAAGTCACGCACCGCAGGTGGCCCGGCCACCCGCACCGCGTGACTTGCCGCTGTGCCCGTTCTCAGGCGTCTGTCGCTACGGCCGTCGGCGGATGAACCGCATACCCAGCATCGCGGCCAGGCTTACGGCGAGCATGTCCACGGCGCCGGCCCCGCAGGCGCCCGTCGGCCCGCATGTGGGGATTTGCGGTTGCTCGCCGTTGCTGGGGATATCCGCCGTGGTGTCGCACGCGTCGCCGAAACCGTCCCCGTCGCTATCCGTCTGGGTCG
>Ga0209162_1000434_pt1 | contig 46458 bp, 38 predicted proteins | sample YNPNPMetaG_FD_187121 | JGI IMG/M metagenome (GOLD analysis project Ga0209162, IMG submission 187121) | Anoxygenic and chlorotrophic microbial mat microbial communities from Yellowstone National Park, USA - YNP NP MetaG (SPAdes) (version 2) ...
GTCCACGAGGATCACCTTCACCTCGGCGGGAAGCGAGGCCAGCAGCCGGTCCGCGGTGCGGAACGGCGACTCCATGGGGGTCATGAACGTGAGCCCCTGGAGGTTGAGCACCGCCACTGGCACCCCGGTGCGCCGGCTCCGGGCCACGCACACCCCGCGACCCGGGTTGCCGTCGGGGTAGTTGGCGGGGCGCAGGAGCCGGGGCTCCGCATCGAGGATCCCCGCGGTTTCCTTTTTGTCCCAGATGTGGTTGCCCGAGGTGAACACGTCCACCGGCAGCGCTGCCAGCTCCTTCCAAACTTCCCCGGTGAGCCCGAAACCGCCGGCGGCGTTTTCCACGTTCACCACCACGAAATCCGCCGCAAGCTCCCCCACCAACTTGGGGAGCTGCTCCCGCACCAGCCTGCGCCCCACCTTTCCCACCACGTCACCCACGAACAAAAGCCGCATGCCGCCTCCGCCGCAAGCTTACCCCAAGCATCGCCGGGGCACTTCGTCACACCTTGACGGGAACGCTGGCTGTCTCATAATGCGGTCTGGCGCTGGGAGGGAGCAGGCATGGCGGAAGAGCGGAAAGTTTCGCGAAAAACCTTCGTGAACTGGCTTCTGGGAACATCCCTTGGCGCTACGGTAGCGGCAGCGCTTTACCCGGTATTCCGCTACGTGCTGCCCCCGGAGGTGGCGGAGGCCCCCACCAACCGGGTACTGGCGGGCAAGCTCTCGGAGCTGCCCCCCAACAGCGGGAAGATCTTCCGCTTCGGGGCCAAGCCCGGGATCCTGGTGCGCACCCCTGCCGGCGAGGTGCGGGCCTTTTCCGGCATTTGCACCCACCTGAACTGCACCGTGCAGTACCGTTCCGACTTCCAGCACATCTGGTGCGCTTGCCACAACGGCCACTACGACCTCCAGGGGAAGAACATCCAAGGTCCCCCGCCGCGGCCGCTGGAGGCGTTCAAGGTGGACATCGTGGGCGACGACATCTACGTCACCAGGGGAGCCTGAGATGAAGCTTTTGGAAAAGCTTTGGCGCGCGTTGGACGAGCGGTACGACCTCCAGCCGCTCTTGGCCTTCGCCAAGGAAAAATCGGTGCCCTGCCACCGTCACGACTGGATGTACTACTTCGGCGGGCTCACGCTGTTCTTCTTCGCGGTGCAAGTGGCCACCGGCATCCTGCTACTGCTTTATTACCGTCCCACGGCAGAAGCGGCGTTCGAGAGCGTGCAGTTCATGATGACCCGGGTGCCGTTCGGTTGGCTCATCCGCTCGATCCACTCCTGGTCCGCGAACCTCATGATCGCTTCCGCCTTCGTCCACATGTTCACGGTGTTCTTTTCCGGGGCTTACGTGAAGCCCCGGGAGCTCACCTGGTGGACCGGGGCTGCTCTTCTGCTGTTGGCGTTGGGTTTCGGCTTTTCCGGCTACCTCCTCCCCTGGAACGAGCTGGCGTTCTTCGCCACCAGGGTGGGCACCGATATGGTTTCCAAGGTCCCCTTCGTGGGGCACTGGCTGCTCAAGGTGCTGCGGGGCGGCGAGGACGTGACCGGGGCCACGCTCACGCGCTTTTTCGGCATTCACGTGGCGGTGCTGCCGATGATCACCACGTTTCTCATCGTGCTGCACCTGGCGTTCATCCAACGCCAGGGGATTCACGTGCCCGAAGGGGAAAAGCCGGTGCGCACCCGCCCGTTCTTCCCGAACTTTGTGCTGCGCGAGGCCATGGTTTGGCTCGTAGGGCTCGCGCTGTTGGCGGCCCTGGCCGCGTTCTTCCCCTGGGAGCTGGGGAAGAAAGCCGATCCCTTCGCTCCGGCCCCGGCGGGGATCAAGCCCGAGTGGTACTTCCTTTTCATGTTCGAAACGCTGAAGCTGCTCCCCGCCAAGGTGGCTGGGATCGAGGGGGAAATCCTCGGGCTCGCGGCCTTCACCGTGGGAGGGCTCTTCTGGTTCCTGGCGCCGCTTTGGGACAAGAGGCGGGCCCGGGGTGCGCGCAACCCCTGGGCGCTGGCGGTGGGGTGGGTGGTCTTGCTGTACATCGCTTCGTTCACGGTGCTTTCCTACCTGGGGGTGTTCAAATGAAGTGGATGCCAGCAGCGAGCTTGTTCCTCCTGGCGTTGCCTGCCTTGGCAGCACCGCCCTCTCCTGCGGTGGGTCCTCCGGGCAAGCCTGCTCAGGATACCTGCACCGAGTGTCACCAGGCGTTGGACGACCCGCGGCTGCAGCACCCCGCCACCCTGGCGGCGGACGACATCCACCACCGGCAGGGGATCACCTGCGCCGGGTGCCACGGGGGCGACCCCACCGCCGAGGACCCCCAGCAGGCCATGGATCCCAAGAAGGGGTTCGTGGGCAAGATCCCGGCGCAGCGGATCCCGGAAGTTTGCGGCAGCTGCCACAGCGACGCCTCTTTCATGCTGCGCTACGCCCCGAACATCCCCACGGACCAACTGGCGCAGTACCGCACCTCGAAGCACGGGCTGGGGCTGGCCAAAGGGGATACCCGGGTGGCCACCTGTGCTTCCTGCCACGGGGCTCACGGGGTGCTCCCCGCCAGCGACGCCCGCTCCCCGGTGTACCCCACGCGGATCGTGGAAACCTGTGAGCGCTGCCACGGGAACAAGGCCCTCATGGCCAACTACCGCATTTCCGGCCAGGAGGTGGCGGATTACAAGCAGTCGGTGCACTACAACGCGCTCACGGTGAAGAACGACCTCTCCGCCCCCACCTGCAACGACTGCCACGGCTCCCACGGCGCTACCCCGCCCGGGGTTGCCTCGGTTTCCAACGTGTGCGGCAACTGCCACCTCACCCAACGGGAGGCCTTCGACCTCTCCCCCCACAAGGACGCTTTCGCTGCGCTGGAGCAGCCGGCCTGCGAGGCGTGCCACGGCAACCACAAGGTGCTGCCCCCCCAGGACAGCTGGATCGGCGTAGGGGAGGGTCAGGTTTGCGGCAGCTGCCACAGCGCTTCCGACCAAGGTGCCCAGGTAGCCGCCGCGCTTTTCGGGGCCTTGGACGGGACCGTGAAGCGCCTGGAAGCGGCGCACGCGCGGGTAGAGCAGCTGGAGGCGCGGGGGATGCTCATGGACGAAGCGGCGGTGCAGCTGGAGGAGGCGCACCAAGCGCTGGTGCTGGCCCGCAACGAGGTGCACACCGCAAACCGCGCCAGGGTGGAAGCCCAGACCTCCCAGGCGCAGCAAGCGCTGGCGAAGGCGGAAGGGCTTGCCAAAGCGGCGGAGGAGGAGCTGCGCTTCCGGCACAACGGCCTGAAGATCTCGCTGGCGGTGATCCTCGTGGCGGTGGTGGCGCTCGCCCTGAAGATCCGGGAAATCGAAAGCCGGAGTCAGTGAGCGGGGGCGAGCTCCGGGGGGCCGGTGGGTAGCTCGGCCCCCGCCATCCCCCCCACATGGGTGTAAAGCGGGGAGTGGATTTCCGGCAGCCTGCGCGCGTACTCCACCTCGGTGACCGCGCCGCGCCAGTGCCCCGCCAGACGGAACGCTCCGGTGATCGCCAGGTACACCCCGAAAGCCAGCAGCACTCCGTGGGCAGGCCGCAGCGCGAGCTTTCCCGGGCCCGCCAGGCGCAAGCAACCGTTCACCGGGCAGGCTGCTACGCAGTCCTGGCAACCGGTGCACTCCCCCGACCGCACCACCTCCAGGGCGTGCACCGGCAGGCGGGCAGGGCAAACCTTGGTGCAGCGACGGCAGTCGGTGCAGGTGGCAGGGTCGCGGCGGATGCGCCAGAGGGCGAAGCGGCCGAACACCCCCACCAGCGCCCCGTAGGGGCAGAGGTAACGGCACCAGAAGTCCCGCACGAGGATCGAAGCCACCACCAGCACCCCCAGCACCGCCACGGTGATTCGCGAGGGCTCGGCGAAAAACAGCAGCAGTTTGACGTCGGCCACCCGGTTGTAGGGGCTGTCGAGGAACGCCTTCACTTGGGCGAGGCTCATGGAAAACCACGTGGCCCAGACGAAAAAGCCCGAAAGCAGCCACTTGAGGCCCCGCAACGGGACATCCAACAGGCGCGGTAGCTCCCAGGTTTTCCCCAAAAGCTTGCGGCCCAACCTCCCCAGCCATTCGGAAACCGCCCCCACGGGGCAGAGGTGCGAGCAGAACGAGCGAGCCACCACCCAGCTCATGGCCATGGCCCCCAGGAGAATGGCCAGGGCAGCGGGGTGCACCGGGTGAACGCCGCCGCCGGCAAGCCAGAGCCGCAACGACATGAGGGCGGAGATGGGCAAAAAACCCTCCACCCCGGCAGGCCTGGGTACCGGCGGGGTCTTTCCCCGCATGTGGGCGAACGCCCAAAGCGCAAAGAGCGTGCCGATGAAAGCGGTCCAGAAGAAAAACCCGGCTTGGATGTGCCGCCGCAGCCTCACCACTGGCCAGCCCCGCGCCATGGTCCCTCCCCGCCTGGGATCATCGGTCCGCCGTTGCCCGGGGACCTTGCGCTGGCGCAAAAAGCTAGCGCTCCGATTCGAAACGCCGCCAGGAGAAGCGCTCCACGATGGTGGCGGTCACCAGGTCGCCGGTGACGTTGAGCGTGGTGCGGCACATGTCCAAGAAGCGATCCACCCCTAGCACGATGGCGATCCCCTCGGGAGGCACCCCGACGGTGGCCAGCACCATCATGAGCAAGGGGATCGAGCCCCCGGGTACGCCGGCGGTGCCGATGGCCGTGAGCACCGCCATGACCACCACCAGCGCCTGGGCTTTGAGCGAAAGCGGTACGCCGAACACCTGGGCCAAGAAAAGCACCGTGGCCCCTTCGAAGAGCGCGGTGCCGTTCATGTTCAGCGTGGCCCCCAAGGGCAATACGAACCCGGCCACCTCCCGGGAAACCCCCAGCTCTTCCTGGGCCACCCGCATGGTGGTGGGAAGCGTGGCGTTGGAGGAGGAGGTGGAAAACGCCGTGAGCATCACCAGGCGGATGCGGGCCAGGAACTCCCAGGGGTTCCGCTTGGCGAAAAGCTTCACCACCAAAGGGTAAACCAGGAACTGGAACGCCGCCAACGCCACCAAGACCGTGGCCACGAAGGAGGAGAGCGTGGCGAGGAGGCGCCAGCCGAAGCGCGCCGCCACCGCGAAGATCAAGCAGAAAACCCCCCAGGGGGCCACGCGCATCACCAGCGAGATGATGGCTACCGTGGCGTGGCCGAGGGCCTCCAGGACAGCTGCCAGCGGAGCACCTTTTTCGGCAGCCACCGCCAGCCCCAGCCCGAGGAAAAGCGCGAACACGATCACCGCCAGCATGTCCCCGGCTGCCGCTGCTTGCACCGGGTTGCGGGGCACCAGCTTGAGGAAGAGCTCCGGCCAGAGGCTGCCGCGAGCGAGCTCCCCGGCTTTCCCCAGCTCGGCCCCGAAGGTGGCCATAAGCTCTTGCTTGGTGGCTTCCGGGAGGCTCGCCCCGGGGCGCACGATGTGCAGCGCGGCGATGCCCAGGATGGAGGAGGCAGCGGTGAGGCAGAGAAAGCAAAAAAGCGTCATGGCGCCGATGCGCCCCACCTCCCGCAAGCTTCCCAGGTTCGCCACGCCGGTGGCGAGGGTGGAAACCACCAGGGGGATCACCACCATGATCAGCGCCGAAAGCCAAACCCGCCCGAGCGGCTCCGCCAGGTTGGCCACCACCCAGAGCAGGGCCGGGTTCCCGGGAGCCAGCGCCTGCCCCGCCATGCCTCCCAGCGCCCCCAAGAGCAGCGCCAGGAGGATTCGGTTGGGCAGCGGCACGGGGCCTCCTAGCGGCGGTAGACGCCCGCGGCCAGCTCGGACCGCAGCTTGAGGTAGGAGGTGTAGCGCCGGGAGGAAAGCCGCCCCTCCTCCACCGCCTGCCGCACCGCACAGCCGGGTTCCCGGTCGTGGCTGCAGTTGGAAAAGCTACACTGCGCGGCGAAGCGGGCGATATCCGGGAAGTGCGCGGCGAGCGCTTCCGGAGCCAGGTCCCAAAGCCCGAACTCGCGGATCCCCGGAGTGTCCACCACGAACCCGCCGCCAGGGAGCGGCAGCAGCTGGGCGGTGGTGGTGGTGTGGCGCCCCTTGCCGGTGGCTTCGGAAATCGAGCCCTCCTGCAAGCGGTAGCCGGGGTGGATGGCGTTCAAAAGCGCCGACTTCCCCACCCCCGAGGGGCCGCAGAAAAGCGTGGTTTTCCCGGCGAGCGCCCGCTGCAGGTTGCCGAGGCCCCTGGCGGTGCGGGCGGAGGTGAGGAAGATCTCGTAGCCGGCGTCCTGGTAATCGCCGATCCAGGGATCCACCAGCTCGGTCCCCTGGTCCACCTTGTTGATGCAAAGCAGCGGGTGGATGCCCGCGTGGTGGCAGGCCACCAAAAGCCGATCCAAAAGCCGGGGGTTGGGCTCCGGGAGCTTGGCGGCCATCACCACCACCGCCTGGTCCACGTTGGCGGCGATCACCCGGGGACGCTCCTCCCCCGGGGACTTGCGGGTGAGCGTGGCCTTCCGCGGCAGCACCTCCGCCACCACCGCCTGCCCCTTTTCCCCGTGGAGCACCACACGGTCCCCCACCACCAGCCTGCGGTCGGCGGTGTCGCCGTGCCAGAGGAGCTTGCGACGGAAAGGCACCACGAGGTTCTCTTCCGCCACCTGGACCCGCACCAGCGGGCCGAAAACCGCGGTCACCACCCCCACCTGCTTTTCCGCCACGGCCGCCAGTATACCCGAGCTCACGGGGCTAACGGGAACGTGAAGTGGTACTGGAACCCGCCGCGACCTATGGCCAAGAGCACCGAGGAGCGGAGGTAGTCCCGGGTGAGGATGTCGTTTACGTCGGCAAGCTCCCGCACCCGCTGGCCGTTGATGCCCAAGAGCAAATCACCCGGGGCGAACCCCGCCTGGTCTGCCGGCGAGGGGGAAACCACCTTGCTGATCACCACGAACCCCCGCCGGGTTGCCAGGCGGATCCCCACGTAGCGGAGGAGGATCTGCTCCCCCAGGTTGGGAGGCGGGGTGGCAGCCCGCAGCGTGAGCTTCCGGGCTCCTTCCCCCCGCAGCACCTCCAGCTCCACCCGCTCCCCCGGGGCCACCTGGGCCAGGAGCGTGGCGAAGTCGTCCCGGGAAGCGATGGCTTTGCCGTTGCCGGCGAGCAGCACGTCCCCCGCCGCCAACCCTGCCCCCTCTCCGGGGGAGCCGGGGAAAACGTCCACCACCCTCACCCCGTTGCCGGAACGCCCGCGCCCTCGGGCCGGCAGGTCCTGGACGAAAACCCCCAGCCAGGCGGGTTGCACCCGGCCGTAGCGCAAAAGGTCTGCCACCACCCGACGCACCCGCTTGGCGGGAATCGCGAAGCCGATCCCCTGGGCCTCCCCCACGATGGCGGTGTTGATCCCCACCAACCGCCCGTCCAAATCCACCAGGGCGCCGCCGGAGTTGCCCGGGTTGATGGAGGCGTCGGTTTGCAGGAAGTCCGTGTAAACCCGGTTGGTGCGCGGCGAGGAAACCGTGCGGTCCCGGGCGGAAAGCACCCCCACGGTCACGGTGTTTTCCAAACCCAGGGGATTGCCGATGGCGATCACGGTTTCGCCGATCATCAGGTCGTCCCGCTCCGCCACCGGCAGGAAGGGCAACCCTTTGGCCTTCACCCGCAACAGCGCCAGGTCCGAATCCGCATCGGAACCCACCACCTCCGCTTTTTCCTCCCGCCCCGACAAAAAGCGCACGGCGATTTCCGCGGCGCCGGCGATCACGTGCTCGTTGGTGACGATGAGCCCGTCGGCGCTGATCACCACCCCGGAGCCCAGGGACTGGGTCTCGTACTCCCGGGGCACCGCGAACTCGGGGAACAGCTCCTCGAAAAGGCTCCTGCCCCGCAGCCGCACCACCTGGCGGGCGGTGAGGTTCACCACCGCAGGGCGCACCTTCTCCACCACCTCCACCACCGGGGTGCGCCGGGCGGAATCGCCCCACCCCACCGCGGCGCAGGCGAAGGCAAAAAGCAGAGCAAGCGTTCTCCGCATCGTCCCTCCCGGGGGCAAGCTTAACCCCGGAGAGAGGCCAGCGTAAACTGCGAAAGCGAGGTGACCATGGAAGGCAGGCAACAACGCTTGGACCGCCGGGAGCTGGTAGGCTTGCTGGGGTTGGCGGCAGCAGCAGGAGCCGCGGCGCCGCTTCTGGGGCGCTCCGCCCCCCAGGGGGAAAGCGCCAGCGCTGGGGAGGATAGCTTTGCCTTCGCTGAGTACACCGTGGAGCAGCTGCAGCAGCTGCTAAACCGGGGGGAGCTCACCAGCGAGGCGCTCACCGCGGCTTACCTGGAGCGCATCGCCCGGATGGATCCGCTGCTCCGCTCGGTGGTGGAGACCAACCCCGAGGCCTTGGCCATCGCCCGGGCCCTGGACCAGGAGCGCCGGAAGCTGGGGCCTCGAGGCCCGCTCCACGGCATCCCCGTGCTCCTCAAGGACAACATCGCCACCGCCGATGCCATGGAAACCACCGCCGGCTCCCTGGCCCTGGTGGGTCACAAACCACCCCGGGACGCCCACCTGGTGAAGCGGCTGCGGCCAGTCGGGGCAGTGCTTTTGGGGAAGACCAACCTCTCGGAATGGGCCGACTTCCGCTCCACGCGCTCCAGCTCCGGCTGGAGCGGCCGGGGTGGGCAGTGCCGCAACCCCTACGTGCTGGACCGCAACCCCTGCGGTTCCTCCTCGGGTACCGGCGCGGCCATCGCCGCCAACCTCGCGGCGGTGGGGGTGGGGACGGAAACCGACGGGTCCATCGTTTGCCCCTCCAACGCCTGTGGCTTGGTGGGCGTGAAGCCCACGACGGGCCTGGTGAGCCGTGCGGGGATCATCCCCATCGCCTTCTCCCAGGACACCGCGGGACCCATGACCCGTACCGTGGCCGACGCGGCGTTGCTGCTGGCAGCGCTGGCCAGCCCCGACCCGGAGGACAGGGCCACCGGAGCGGCGCCCCAAGCCCCCGACTACACCCGGTTCCTGCGCGCCGATGCGCTCCGGGGCGCGCGCATCGGCGTGGCCAGGGCCAAGGTCACCGGCTACCACCCGGGCGTGGACAAGCTCTACGAGGAGGCGCTCCGGGCGCTGCGGGAGGCCGGGGCGCAGCTGCAGGACCCTGCCGACATCCCCCACCTGGGGCAGTACGACGAGGCGGAGTTCCAGGTGCTGCTGTACGAGTTCAAGTGGGCGCTTTCGGCTTACCTGGCCCAGTGGGCCCCCACCTCCCCCTACCGCACCCTGGAGGACCTCATCGCCTTCAACGAGGCGCACCGGGAAAAGGAAATGCCGTTCTTCGGCCAGGAGATCTTCGAGATGGCGGCGAAGAAGGGCCCGCTTACGGAAAAGGGGTACCGGAAAGCCCTAGCCACCTGTCGCAAGCTCGCCCGGGAGCAAGGGCTTGCCTCGCTTTTCGCCAAAAAGCGCCTGGACGCCATCGTCGCCCCCACCGGGGGGCCCGCCTGGGTCACGGACCTGGTGAACGGCGACCACTTCCTGGGGGGCAGCTCCACCCCTGCCGCGGTGGCCGGGTACCCCAGCGTCACGGTTCCCATGGGTTTCGTCCACGGCCTGCCGGTGGGGCTCACCTTCATCGGCAAACCTTGGCAGGAAGGGCCGCTCCTGGGCCTGGCGTTCGCCTTCGAGCAAGCCACCAAGGCGAGAAAGCCCCCTCGGTTCCTGCCCACCCTGCCGGCCTAGAGGGCCCGGTGGTGGGCCAGGGAGTTGGCGTAAAAGCGCAGCAGCGGCTCTTGCTCTGCCACCACGGCGAGCGTTTCCCCCTCTTCCCGGAGCAGCTTCCTGGTAAGCCCCAGCTGCACCGCGTGGCGGTACAGCGCCCCGGGCTCCAGCTCGGGAAGCAGCAGCCCCCGGGAGCGGTAGAACCCGGCAAGCTGGGCGAAGAGCTTCTGCACGCGGCTCTTCTCCCCCCGCCCCCCACAGGCCAGCAACGCCTGGCAGAGGATCGGGAACGGCACCGCCGGCACCGCGGCAGCCACCCGCTCCCACAGCCGCTCCCCCACCTGGGCCACCTTGGCCCGGTACGTCTCCCCGTCGCACCCCCGGAGCTCCCCTACCTCGGCCAGGAGCTGCTTGGCACCCACGGGAACCCCAAAGTGCACCGCCGCGTAGCCAAAACGCTGGGCGCGGCCCGCCAAAGCCCGGAGCCCCATGCGCAGCGCCCAAGCGCTGGCCTGGCGCACCCCAGCCCAGCTGAAGCGGCTCGGCCCCGAGCTTTCGGCAAAGGCGTGGGTGCGGTCCTCCAGCACCCGGTCGTAGTTGATCCCCACCGGCACGAACACCAGGTCCCGCTCCCCCTGGGGGTCGAAGCGCTTCAGCAGGTAGTGCAGAAGCCCCAGCTTCGGGGGCTGGAGGGAGCCGTCCCGGGTGAGACGCCCCTCGGGGAACACCCCTTGGGCGATCCCCGCCTCCGCAGCCATCTGCACGTAGCGCTCCAGCACCTTGCGGTACAGGGGATCGGCGGTGTTGCGGCGCACGAAGTACCCCCCGAGGCGGCGGATGAAGGTGTCCAATGGCCATACCTTGGCCCACTCCCCCACCGCGTAGGAAATCGCCGCATGGCGGGAGACCAGGTAGGCCACCAGCAGGTAGTCGGCGTTGGAGCGGTGGTTCATGAGGAACACCACGCTGGCCTCGGGGTCTACGGCAGAAAGCGCCCGCTTGTTGGCAAACCCCACGCGGACCAGGTAAGCGGTCCGCAGCACCCTGCGGGCCAAGGCGTGCCCCAAGCGGTAGTAGAGGTAGACGTTGAAGGTGGGGACGATCTCCCGGGCGTAGGAGGCCAGCAGGTCCTCCACTTCCCGCCAGGAGAGCTGCCGCTCCCGGCGGTAAGCCTCGGCACACCGCAGCACCTCGGGGTCGTGGGTGAGCGCCTGCTCCACCGCCCGCTTTTTGGCGAGCTTGAAAGGCTGCAGCCGCACCGCCCAGCGCTGGGAAAGCTCCTCCGCTAGCGCCCGCATCCTCCGCCGCAGCACCACCCGCACCCCGGGGAGCAACAACCGCTCCAGCAGGAACGCCGCGGCGAGCAGCGAGAGCAGAAGCAAAAGCCACAGGGGAACTTGCACCGTACCCATGGCGTTGCCAGCAGTATAGCTGCGGCTAAAATGCCTCGGTGCTCGAAGAACGCCGAAGGCGATGGATCGAGCTTTCCCTGGTCTGCGTGCTGGGGCTCGCCAACGTGGGGAGCGAGCTTTGGGGCGCAGGGAAAGCCCTGGTGGTGGCAGCAGGTGTTCTGGCTTGGACCGGCTACCTCGCCTGGCGGCTGCGGCAGCAGCCGGGGTTTTTGCGGGAGCTTTTCGCCCTTCCCCCCGGCTGGCCCAGGGCGTTGGCGCTGCTGGTGGCGGTGACCGCCGCTGGGTGCATCGCTGCGGGCCTAGCCGCTCGGGCCCGGGGCGGCTGGCGCTGGAGCAGCGATACCACGCTCATGCTCGTGGTTTACACCCCCTGGGGCGTGGCGCAGCAGTTCCTCCTCAACGGGGTGCTGGCCCGGCATTGCCGCCACCTCGCCCCCCGCTGGGGAGCGCCGCTGGCGGCGTTGCTCTTCGCCCTGGCCCACGCCCCCGACTGGCCGGTGGTGGCGGCGGTGTTTCCCGCGGCGCTGTTCTGGGTGTGGCTCTTCCCGCGGCTGCCACACCTAGGGCTTTTGGGGTTGGCCCACGGTGTTCTGGGAACCGTGTTCTTCTCCGCGGTTTTGGGGCGAAGCTTCGCCGACTCCTTGCGCCTCACGCTGCAGTGATTACGCCGGCGATTCCACCGGCTCGGCCTCCACCACCGGCTCCAGCACCAACCTGCCCTCCTGCACAGTGGCAAGCACCGTGTCCCCTTCCCGCACCTCCCCGGCCAACACCATGCGGGCCAAGGGATCCTGCACCAGCCGCTGGATCGTGCGCTTGAGGGGCCGGGCGCCGAACTCCGGGTGGTACCCCTCCCGGGCCAGGAACTCCAGCGCCTTTTCGTCCGCCTCCAAGCGGATGCGCCGCTCCGCCAGCAGCGCGTTGAGCCTGCCCAGCTGGATCTTCACGATCTCCCGCAGCTGCTCCATGGTGAGCTTGTGGAACACCAGCACCTCGTCAATGCGGTTGAGGAACTCCGGCCGGAAGTGGCGGCGCAGCTCCGCCTCCACCGCTTGCATCAGCGCCTCTCGCTGCCCTTCCCCGAAGCTCGCGATCAGCGAGGAAGCGATGTTGGAGGTCATGATCACCACGGTGTTGCGGAAATCCACGGTGCGCCCCTTGCCGTCGGTGAGCCGGCCATCGTCGAGGATTTGCAGCAGCACGTTGAACACGTCCGGGTGTGCCTTTTCGATCTCGTCCAAAAGCACCACCGAGTAAGGCCGCCGGCGCACCGCCTCGGTGAGCTGGCCCCCTTCCTCGTGGCCCACGTACCCCGGAGGGGCACCGATCATCCGCGCCACCGAGTGCTTCTCCATGTACTCGGACATGTCCAGGCGGATCATCGCCCGCTCGTCGTCGAAGAGAAACTCCGCCAAAGCCCGGGCCAGCTCGGTCTTCCCCACACCGGTGGGACCCAGGAACAGGAACGACCCCACTGGGCGGTTGGGGTCTTTGAGCCCCGCCCGGGCGCGACGCACCGCCTCGGAAACCGCTTTGATGGCCTCGTCCTGACCCACCACCCGCTGGCGCAGCCGCTCCTCCATGGAAAGCAGCTTGCTCTTTTCGCTTTCCAGGAGCTTGGCCACGGGAATGCCGGTCCAGCGGGCCACCACCTCGGCCACCGCCTCCTCGGTGACCTCCTCCGCCAGGAAGGTGCCGTGGGTTTGCTGGTGCGCCTTCAGCTCGTCGCTGGCATGGGCCAGCTCCCGCTGCGCCTGGGGGATTTCCCCGTAGCGCAGCTGCGCCGCTCGCTCCAGGTCCCCCTCCCGCTCGGCGCGCTCCGCCGCCTCCCGCAGCTGCTCCAGCCGCTCCTTGAGGGTCCTGATGCGGCCGATGAGCTCCTTCTCCCGCTGCCAGGAGGCCTTCATGGCGGCGATTCGCTCGGCGAGCTCCGCCGCAGCGGCTTCCACCTGGGCCAAGCGCTCCTTCGCCTGGGGATCCTGCTCCTTCGCCAGGGCGCGCTTTTCGATCTCCAGCTTGAGAAGCTCCCGCTCCTTTTGATCGATCTCGGTGGGCAGCGAGTCTATCTCGATGCGCAGCCGGGAGGCTGCCTCGTCAATGAGGTCTATGGCTTTGTCCGGGAGGAAGCGGTCGGTGATGTAGCGGTGGGAGAGCTGCGCCGCCGCCACCAGGGCAGCGTCGGTGATGCGCACCCCGTGGTGCACCTCGTAGCGCTCCTTGAGCCCTCGGAGGATCGCGATGGTTTCCTCCACCGTGGGCTCCCCCACCAGCACCGGCTGGAAGCGCCGCTCCAGGGCCGCGTCCTTTTCGATGTACTTGCGGTACTCCGCAAGCGTAGTGGCGCCGATGCACCGCAGCTCCCCCCGGGCCAGCGCCGGCTTGAGCAGGTTGGCAGCGTCCATCGCCCCTTCCGCGGCCCCAGCACCCACCAGCGTGTGGATCTCGTCAATGAAGAGGATCACCTCCCCCTCCGAGTCCACCACCTCCTTGATCACCGCCTTGAGGCGGTCCTCGAACTCCCCCCGGTACTTGGTCCCCGCCAGCAGCGCTCCCATGTCTAGCGCCACGATCCGCCGGTTCTTGAGGACCTCCGGTACGTCACCAGCAGCGATGCGCTGCGCCAGCCCCTCGGCGATGGCGGTTTTCCCCACCCCGGGCTCACCGAGAAGCACCGGGTTGTTCTTGGTGCGCCGCGCCAGGACCTGCATCACCCGGCGGATCTCCTCGTCCCGGCCGATGACCGGGTCCAGCTTGCCCGCCCGGGCCAGCTCGGTGAGGTCGCGACCGTACTGCTTCAACGCCTCGTACTTCGCCTCGGGGTTGTCGTCGGTGACCCGATGGGAGCCCCGGAGCTCCTGGAGCGCGGCAAGCAGGGTCTTTTCCGTCACCCCGTAGCGCTGGAGGATTTCTTGGGCCGAGCTCCCCTTCACCATGGTCAGCGCCAGCAGCAGGTGTTCCACGGACACGAACTGGTCCTGGAACTGGGGGGCAAGCTTGGTGGCTTGCTCCAGCACCTTGCGGAAGTCCCGGGAAAGCTGCGGCTCCGCGCCCCCTTCCACCGCCGGGAGGCGTTCCAGGTCCCGCTTGGTTTCCGCCACCAGGGCGGGAAGCGGCACGCCGATCTTCGCCACAAGGCGCGGGGCGAGCCCGTCGGCTTGTTCCAACAGGCTGGCCAAAAGGTGGGTGGGCAACACCTCCGGGTTGCCGCGACGGCGGGCCAGCTCGAAGCATCCTTGCAAGGCCTCCTGGGCCTTGACCGTGTAGTTCGTTGTTGCCATGCGTTTCCTCCGCGAGCCGCTTGCCGGCTCGCCTTCAATTTAGGTTCTGCGTCCGTGATTGTCAAGTCTTCCTTTTCGCGCTTACAGCAAATCTGCGCGCATAACGCGCAACTCTAAGCTGACAAACTCCCAGCTTGACCGCCTGGTTCCGGGCTCCTGTAGAATGCCCACAACGAAACCTCGCCGCGGGAGGGAGCAGCTTGCGGCGAGAAAGGGAGGCGGAAATGAGCGAGAAGCGCTTCACCCCCTTCGTGCCCGCCCACGTGACCATGACCGAGTTCACCGGGCGGGCTTTGCTTTTGGGCCTGGTGATGAGCGTGGTGCTGGGTGCCGCCAACGCCTACCTGGGCCTCAAGGCCGGCATGACCATCGCCGCCACCTACCCCGCGGCGGTGATCGCCATGGCGGTGCTGCGGCTGCTGCGGGGCTCGCTTTTGGAGGAGAACTTCGCCCGTACCGTGGGTTCCATCGGCGAGTCGGTAGCAGCGGGGGCCATCTTCACGATCCCCGCGTTCGTGATCCTCGGCATCTGGCCGTTCAACACCACCAGGGACTACGTGCTGGCCACCGCGCTGATGATCGTCGGGGGGATCCTGGGAATCCTTTTCGTGACCATGCTGCGGCGGGTCATGGTGGAGGACCCGGAGCTCCCGTTCCCCGAGTCGGTGGCAGCGGCGGAAATCCACAAGGCCGGGCAGCGGGGCGCTGAAGCCGCGGTGCAGCTCTTCAAGGCCATGGGGGTAGGCGCGGCCATCAAGTTCCTGGGCGACTTCGGCATCTTCCGCGCTTCCAACGACTTCTTCCTCAAGGTGGGGGAAGCCGGCAAGAGCTTGGTGCGCCTCGGGTTCCAGAAGAACGCGTACACGCTGCGGGACGTGGGGGGCGTTTCGACGATTTCCGCCCCTGCCGTGAGCCCCGCTTACATGGGGGTGGGGTACATCATCGGCCCCACCCTGGCCGCCCTGAACTTCGCCGGAGGACTTCTGGCTTGGGGGCTGTTCGTGCCGCTCCTGGTCTTCTTCCTGGGGCCTTCGGTGATGGAAGGGTTCGCGGCTTCCATGGGGGTGGCGCCAGGGAGCGAGCAGGCCTGGGCGCTGCTCGCTGACCGGTTGTGGAAGTTCATCGTGCGCCCCATCGCCGTGGGAGGGATGCTGGTGGGGGCGGGGTACACGCTCTACCGCATGCGGGCCAACCTCAAGGCGGGGCTCGCCCGCTCGGTTTCCGATCTCAAGAAATCCGCCGCTGCCGGCGAGGCCACCGAACGCACCGAGAAGGACCTGGACTTCAAGGTGGTGCTGTTCGGCGTGGCGGCGGTGTTCGTGCTCATGGTGATCCTTTACAGCTACTTCGCCGGCATGATTGGCGGCGCGGTGGCGGCAGCGCTGGTGATGCTGGTGACCGGCTTCTTCTTCGCGGCGGTCTCCGGCAACCTGGTGGGGATGATTGGCTCTTCCAACAACCCGGTTTCCGGCCTCACCTTGGCCACGCTCATCGTGGCTGCCCTCACCATGGTGATCGTGGGCGTTTCCGGGATGCAAGGGGTGGCAGCGGTACTCGGGGTGGCCAGCGTGGTGTGCGTTTCCTCGGCGGTGGCCGGCGAGATGCTCCAGGACCTCAAGGTGGGGCACATCCTCGGCGGTACCCCGTGGAAGATGCAGGTGGGGGACCTCATCGGCGTGGTGGTGGCCGGGGCGGTGATGTTCTTCCCGCTTTACGTGCTGCACTTTTCCAACATCAAGCAGGGGGGCACGGGGTTCGGTGACAAGGCCTTGGCGGCACCCCAGGCGGGGCTCATGGCCACGCTCTCCCAGGGGATCGTGGGGGGGGAGATGGCCTGGCCGCTGGTGATCGTGGGCATCGTCATGGGGTTCGCCCTGATCCTCGTGAAGGTGAAAAGCCCCATGCTCTTTGCCGTGGGGATGTACCTGCCGCTGGAGACCACCTTCGCGATCTTCGTGGGGGGGTTGATCCGCGCGGTGGTGGACAAGCAGGTGGCGAAGCGGGGGTTCAACGAGGCCCAAAAGGCCCGGGTGGAAAACGCTGGGGTTCTGGCCGCCTCGGGGCTCATCGCCGGGGAGGCCCTCATGGGCTTGGTGGTGGCCGCGGTGGTGTTCTTCCGGGACAAGGCGTTCTTCAAGGCGGCGGAGTGGATCCCCGGCTGGCACGCCCCCGGCTTCCTGGCGGTGCTCTTTGCCTTGGCTATCGCCGCCTACCTGATCTTCGTGCCCCTGGGCAAGGCAGGCGCCGCCGACGAGCCGGCACCGCCCACCGCGGTGATGTAAGAGGAGCGAAAAAGGGGCGGCACCGCTGCCCCTTGCTTGCCTATGCCCCTGCGCATCGCCCAGGTGCTGGAGAAGACCTCCCTGGCCACCGGCTCGGTGCGCCAGATGCTCGAGGGGGCGAAGGAGCTGGCGCGCCGCGGCCACCAGGTGGTGGTGGTGACCCGTCCCGATCCCCGCATCCCCCAGGAGCTGGCGGATACCCCGGTGCGTTACGTGCCGCTGCCGCTGCGCCACGAGCTGGACCTGGCCTCGGCTCGGGCCTTCGCCCAGCTCGCCCGAAAGCTGCAGCTGGAGGTGGTGCACGTGCACAAAGGCATCGCCCACGCGGTGGCGCTGGCGGCCACTGCTTGGGGGGTGCGGTACGCGCTTTTCGTCAACCGCGGCGTTTCCTTCCCCGTGGGGTTTTTCTCCCGCTGGAAGTACCGGTCCTCCCGGGTTACCGCGGTGGTGGCGGTGTGCGAGGCCATCCGCCAGGTGGTGCTCCGCTCCACGGGGCTGCCGGAACACAAGGTGGTCACGGTGTACGCCGGCGTTGATACCGAGCGGTTCCACCCCGACAAGGCCGACGGCCTCAGGGTGCGGCAGGAGCTCGGGGTAGGCAGCGACGTGCCGTTGGTGGGGCACGTGGGGATCCGCGACTGGAAGGGGTGGCGGGAGCTCATGGCTTGCTTCGTGGAGGTGCGCCGCAGGGTACCCGCCGCCCGGCTGCTGCTGGTGGGGTGCAGCTCCGAAGCCCAACGTCAGGCAGTGCTGGAGCACGGGCACGAGCTTGGCCTGGCGGGTGCGGTGCACGCCACGCTGGCCCGGTACGACATGCCCGATGTCCTGGGCGCCTGCGACCTGGTGGTGGACCCCTCCTGGGCAGGGACCGGGATAACCGGCACGATCCGCGAAGCCATGGCACTGGGCAAACCCGTGGTGGCCACCACCGTGGGGGGCAACCCGGAGCTGGTGTTGGACGGGCAGGTGGGGATCCTCGTGCCCCCCCGGGACGTGGCAACCCTGGCAGCGGCCATCGTTCGCCTGCTCACCCACCGGGAGCTTGCCCAGCGCCTGGGGGCCAACGCCCGGGCCCGGGTGGTGGAGGGGTTTTCCACCGCGGTGCGCGGCGCCCGCCTGGAAGCGCTTTACACCGAGGCCGTGGAGCAGCTCTCTCGCTAAGCGCCCAGGCAGGTGATGCGCACCTCCCGGTGGCGGGGACCGTCCAGCTCCAGGAAAAAGATCGCCTGCCACGTTCCCAACGCCAACTGCCCCCCGGCGATGGGCAGCGTCACCGAGCACCCCACCAGGCTCGCCAGCACGTGGGCATCGGCGTTCCCCTCCAGGTGGCTGAACGGGATCTGCGGCAGCATCGCCCCCAGCGCCTGGAGGATGTCGTCGGCCACCGCCGGGTCGGCCCCCTCGTTCACCAGCACCGCCGCGGTGGTGTGCGGCACGTACACGTGGCACACCCCCTCCTCCACCCCGGAGGCCTCCACCGCTCGTGCCACGAACGGGGTGATGTCCAGAAGCTGCCGGCGCTTCTTGGTGGCAAGCTGCACCCGATCCATGCCGTTCCCTCCTGCGCTACTGCCAGTACAGCGCCCGGTAGCCCTCGGCGAAGAGCATGACCCGGTGCACGTAGTCCCAGGTTTCGGGCAGCTCCAGGGCTTCCACGAAGAACGGTCCCTCCCGCCGCCCCGCCGCCTCCCAAGCGCTGCGCACGCGGCTTTCCCCGGCGTTGTACGCGGCCAGGGTAGGCTCCCAGGCACCCCCGAAGCTTGAGAGCAGCCGGCGCAGCACCCGCGCCCCCGCTTCCAGGTTGGTTTTCGGATCCACGAGGCTTGCCGCCGGCAACCCCGCGGTTTGCGGCAGCAGCTGCGCCAAGCCTAAGGCGCCCTTGGGGGAGCGGGCTTGGGGGTTGAACGCGGATTCCTGGCGCACCAGCGCTGCCAGGAACCAAGGCGGGACCCCCGCCGCCCGGGAGGCTTGCTCCAGCTCGCTGCGGTACGGCAACGGCAGGTACTCCGCCAAAAGCGTCCGGGGAAGCCCGTCCCAAGGACCGGAGAAAAGCCGCGGCTCGGCCCGCAGCAGCAGCGGGATGCGCTCCAGAGGGGGAAGCTGCGCCAGCTGCAGGAGCGCAAGCCACGCTGCTCCCTTCTGGCCGCTTTTCTCCAGCTCCTCCCGCCAGGCCAACAGCACATCGGCGGTCCTGCCGGCCCTCAGGAGCAAGCGGGCCCAGGGCGGGGGGGGTGGAACCGCGGGTGGATCGGGGGAAAGCTGCCAGCGGAGGCTCGCCCCGGAAAGCCGCGCCGCCCACTGCGCCACCAAATCCGGGTGCCCCCCTTGGGCCAGGCGCTGCAAAGGGGTGGGGTCGTGCCCCAGCGAGGCTGCATAACCAGCCCAGAACTGCGCCAGGCGCCCCAAGCGTGCTCCTGCGGCCTCCAAGGGAAGCTCCAGGCGCTGCCGTTTTTTGGCCGCATGCCACAAGGCGCGGCGCGCCACCCACTCCCATCGGGAAGGCTTTTCCGCCGCCGCCTCCCGGAGGAGCGGGGCGACGCCAGCGAGCTCCCCCCGCTCCACCAACGCCTCGGCGAGCAGCACCTGGGCCTCGGCCCGCTCCCCCCCTCGGGCGAGCTCCAGCGCCTGCCGGGCGTGTTGCGCTACCCGAGAAAAAAGCACTTGCCGATCGGCCCCCCGCGCCCCCCACGCTTGCTGCCGCAGCGCTTGGGCCGAAAGCAGAAAACGCTGAGGGTCCCGGGCGGAAAGCCGCGCCGCCCAGGCGGCCGCCTGCTGGCTGCGGCGCAGCGCTAGAAGCGCCTTGGCCACCACCTCCGGGGCCCCCGCCCGCTGGCCCGCAGCCAACGCCCGCTCCCAGTCCCCCGCGGCAAGCCAAAGCTCCCCCAGCCGGCGCCATGCCGCCGGCGCCAGTTGGCGGGTGGCTTCCTCCAACCCCTGCTCCCCGAAGTGAGCTAGTAGCACCTGGGGCGCTTCCAACAACAGCGCTTGCTTTTGCACCAGCGCTTCCTCGGGGAACAGCTTGGCCCGCAGCACCCGGGCCCTGGACCGGTTCGCCCCGGCGAGCCGCTCGGCAGGCGCCAGCACCTGCCGGGCGGCGGTGAGCTCCCCGCGTGCCAGGTACGCTTCGGCAGCTGCCAGGAGCACCCGCTCCCAGGCCTCCTGGGAAAGCCAAGGGGCTGGGGTTCCCGGACCCAGGAGCCCCGGAGGAGGGGGCCTGCGACCCGCCGCTTCCCTCAACCGTCGGGCCGCGAGGAACGCCCGGGGACCCGCAGGGGCGGCCCAGGAAAAAGCCCGCAGGGCGGCAAGCGGGGCGTCGGCGTCGCAAGCGTACAACCCAGCGAGGTACGCCGCCTCGGCTCTGGTTTCCCCGCTTTCAGCTAGGGCCAAAGCTACCAGGGCCTTGGCTTTCGCGCCGGGGCCTCCGGCGGTGGCGAGGGCAGTGGCGAGGTTCGCCGCTGGGGGCTTCCTGCTGCAGCCCTGGGCCAAAGCCAGGGCCAAGCAGGCCAAGCTACAGGCCCAGCGCGTCCGGATCCCCATCGGCCAAGGTGCGCACCAGCTCCTCGTAGAAGTAATCGGAAACCGCCCGCACCTCCGGTGGGATGCGCTGCTCGTACATCTCCCGGGAGCGGTCTATGTCCTCCTTGAGCCTGGCGTAAATGTCGCGGTTGGCCTTCCCCTCCTGCACGGCCTGCTCGTTGTAAAGGCGGATCTCCGAAACCAAGAGCCGGGCGAAGCGGCGGGCTTCCTCGTGCTTGCGCTCCTCTTCCGGGGAGCGGGGCGGGGTCACCGCTGCCACCTCCAGCCTCTGGGTGGCGGAGGCGTCCAGCGGGGGAGCCGGCTCGCCTTGGGGAGCGGGGGCAGCTTCCGCTGGGACGGGTGCACCCGGGCCAGCAGCGGGAGCGGCGGTTTCCGGGGTCACCTCCACCGGGGCGAACGCCTCTTGCTCGGCCGTTGCCGGGAAGGCGAAGCTGGGTTCCTCCACGGGAGCTGCGGGGCGCAGGTCCTCCACCGGGGCCACCGCCGGGGTGGGTACCACCGGGCGCACCGCCAGGGTTTCCAGCAGCAACCCAGCGAGGTAGGTGTAGAGCTGGATCCACGCCACAGAAAGCCCCTTCTCTCCCTCCTCGGCGAGCAAAGCCCCCACCACCTTGCCCCGCAGCAACATGGGAACCAGCAGCACGCTGGCCCCAGGGTTGCGGAGGAAGCTCGCCAACAGCGGATCGTCCTGGGCGCGCACCAGCACCGGGGTACCCGCCGCCGCCTTGCTCAAGGCCGGGGAGCTGGCCAGCGCCCCCTGCCAGCTCCGCACGGTTTCCGGGGCGAACCCTGCCCCGCTCCACCCCGCCACCTGGGATTCCCGGAACACCAGGATCGCCCGCCCTCCGGCGAACGGCTCCAGCACCCGGAGCAAGCTCTGGAGCACCTCCGACTGGGCCCTCCCGGCATCCAAGGTGCGCACGTCTGCCAAATCCAGGGAAGGGGCTTGGGGTGCCGGCTTGGGGAGCAGCTCCGCCACACCCCCCAGGGGGAACAACACCTCTGGGTCCCCGGGGAGCACCAGGTCCAGATCCGCCACTACCCGACTGGCCGCTTCCTGCACCTGCCGCGCCAGCGTGTCCAACTTGCTGCGCAGCAGGTCCAAAGCGGCCTCTCGCACTTGCTCCAGGTGGGCATAGAGCGCGTCTTTTTCGGTCATGGAAGCCTCCTGGCCATTCGCCTTCTTCGCCATTATTGGGCGATCGCGCTTGCGTGTCAAGGAACCCTTGCCTTGGAACGGGGGATTTGCTACTTTTTTCACGAGGGGAGGGAACGAACCCATGCAAACCCCACGCATTCTCGTCGGTCTGGTGGCTCTCAGCTTGCTCGCCTGTGGTGGACAGAAGAAGCAAGAAGCAGCCAAGGTGGATCTGGCGGCGCAGCTCGCCAAGGTGCAAGCGCTCCACGCTCAGCACCTGGCCAAGGCCAAGGAGCTGCGGGAGCTACGCAGCCAGCTCGCGGCGCTGCGGGACAAAGCCAAGCTGGACCAAGCGGAGACCCAGCGGAAGGCGCAGCTGGAGGAGCAGGTCAAGGCCGTCTCCAAGGAGCTGGACAAGATCTTCACCGACGACCAAAACGAGCTGGCCAACTTCCTCAACGTGGCGCTCAACGAGGCTCCCCAGGCCCCGCAAACCGTGAAGGGCTTGAAGATCTACGCCGAGGACGCGATGCTCAACGCCAAGGACTACATGGACGAGGCGGGCGACTACCGCAAGGCAGTGGAGCTTTTGGAAACCGCCCAAAGCTACTTCCAGACCGTGGGCGCCCCGGTACCCCAGGAGCTTTCCAGCCTCATGGAGGAAGCCAAGAAGTTCCGCTTCATCACCAAGGAGCGCTACGATCAGGTGCAGAAGGGCATGACCAAAGCCGAGGTGCGGGCCATCACCGGCACCCCCATGGCGCTCGCGGTGCGCGAGCAGGAAGTGAAGGGGCAAAAGGTCACGGTGTGGCCTTTCCGCAGCGAGCAAGGGGACGTGGCCTTGTTTTACTTCGATCAGAAGGGCAAGCTGTACAGCAAGGACTGGCGCAAGGGCAACTGAGCGTTTCCTTGACCGGCACCGGCCCTCTGGGCTAAAATCTCCTCTTGCGCGGCTGCGGGAGCAGCAATCAAGCGCGGAGAGGGGGTGACGGTCTCATGCCCACAGTGGTTCACGTGCGGGAGAACGAGTCGTTCGAGCAGGCCTTGCGCCGCTTCAAGCGCAAGTGCGAGAAGGCCGGCATCCTCTCGGAGATCAAGAAGCGCCAGCACTACGAAAAACCCTCGGAGCGCCGCAAGCGGAAGGAGATCCAAGCGCGCAAGAAGCTTTTGCGCAAGCTGGCCCAACAGCGCAAAGCCGGGCTGCTCTAGGTCGGGCCTCTATGGACGCGACGCTGGCCGCCTTGGAATGGCCCAAGGTGCTGCAGCTCGTGGCCGCATTCTGCAAGACCGGGGCGGGAAGGGAGCTGCTGCTTGCCACGGTCCCCGATTTCGCTGGCCAGCCGTGGGCCTACAAGCTCGCCCAGGACATGGCGAGCTTCTTGGAAGCGGCGGGCACCCTGCCGCTCGCTGACCTGGAGGCGCTGCGGCTTTTGGAGGGCTCGTCCGCTACCTTGGGCCCCCCCGAGCTGTTGCAGCTCGTGCGCCTGGTGCGCACCGTGGAGGAGGTACGCCAAGCGCTGGCCCAGGCTCCGCTGGGGCCGGCGCTTTCCCCCTTGGCGGCGGCGCTGCCGAACCTGGGTGGCTTTCTCGCCTGGTGCGAGCAGCGCCTCGCCCCCGACGGGCAGATCCCCGATACCGCCTCCCCCGCCCTGGCGCAAGCGCGCAAGGCGCGGGAGCGCTTGCGGGCTGCTTTGACCCGAGAGCTGGAGCAGCTGGCCCGGCAGTTCCCGTTCGCCAGCGGCCCCTACACCTTGCGCCGGGATCGCTACTGCTTGCCGATCCCCGCGGGCGAGCGGGGCAAGGTGCCCGGGCTGGTGCTGGATGCCTCGGGCTCTGGCGCCACGCTGTTCGTGGAGCCGTTCTCGCTGGTGGAGCTGAACAACGCGCTTTCCCAAGCGCAAGCCCAGATCCGCGAGGAGGAAGAGAGGATCCTCGCGGAGCTGGCGGCTGCGTTCCGCCTGCGGCGCGACGCGCTGGCGGATGCTTGCCGCCTGCTCGCTACCCTGGACGCCTTCCAAGCCCGGGTGCTGTTCGGGAAAGCTGCAGGCGGCGTGCTGCTCCGTCCGGGAAGCGGCGCCAGGCTGGAGATCCGCGGCGCCCGCCACCCGCTCCTGGACCCCCGCCTGGCCCCGCTCCGGGAGCAGGTGCTGGGGGAGGCGGGAAACCGGGAGCAGGTGGTACCCACGGAGCTGGCGTTTCCTGCCGGGGTGCGGGTGCTGTTGATTTCCGGCCCCAACGCCGGGGGAAAAACCGTGGCTTTGAAGACCGTGGGGCTGGTGGTGCTCCAGGCCTTCGCCGGGATCCCGGCGCTGGCGGAGGAAGGGACCGTGCTGCCGCAGCTTTCCGGGGTTTTCTGCCACATCGGCGACGAGCAAAACGTGCTCGCGGAGCTTTCCACGTTCCAAGCCGCGATGACCGCCACCGCCCGGCTTCTCGCCCGCGAGGAGGCGGAGCTTTTGGTGCTTTACGACGAGCTGGGCTCCGGGACCGACCCGGAGGAGGGGCAAGCGCTGGCAGCAGCGCTCCTGGAGGAGCTGGCGGAGCGGGGTTGGTGGACGCTGGCCACCTCCCACCTGGCGGGGCTGGCTGCCCACGTGGAGAGCATCCCCACCGCGGCCAACGCCGCCATGGGGTACGACGAGGTCACGGGCCGCCCCACCTACCGGCTGCGCCTGGGGGCCCCCGGGCGCTCCCGGGGGCTCGCCCTGGCCAGGTCCTGTGGGGTTCCAGCGCGGGTGCTGGCCCGCGCCGAGGCGCTGGTGAGCCAGGAGCTGGTGCGCCTGGACCGCACCCTGGCGCGGCTGGAGGCGGAAACCGCCAAGCTGGAGCAAGCACGATGGCAGCTCGCCCTGCGGGAAGAGGAGCTGCGGCAGGCGATCCAGCGGGCCGAGGAGCAGGCGCAAGCCTACGCCCGGAGCCAACAGGAGATGCAGCGGCTGCTGCGCCAGGAGCTGGCCAAGCTGCGCCAGCTCGCCCAGGAGCGCTGGGCGAAGGTGGAGGCAGAGCTTGCGGAGCTCAAAAAACAAGCGGCACCGGTGGGCCGCCGCAAGCTGGCGCAGCTCCGCTCCCTGGCGCTTTCCCTGCCCACCGGGCAACCTTCCGCGCCAGCGGAGGCAACCCCGCTTTCGGTGGGGGACACCGTGGAGGTGGCGGGGTTTCCCGGCTCGGGGCAGGTGCTGGCCACCCGGGAGGGGCGGGTGGAAGTGGCCATCGGCGGCAAGAAGCTCTGGGTGGAGCGGGAGGCGTGCCGTCGCGCCGCGCCCCAGGCGCGAGTGACCAAGCTGGACGTGGAGGCCCAAGCGATCCCCCGAGAGCTGGTGCTGCTGGGTCTCGACCGCGAAGAGGCCCGGGAAAGGCTGGAAAAGTTCCTGGACGGCGCGCTAGCCTCCGGGGTACGGCAGCTGCGCATCGTTCACGGCCACGGCACCGGGACTCTGCGGCGCGTGGTTTGGGAGGTGCTGGCAAGCTTCCCGGGGGTGGCCAGCTACCGCCACCCCCCCCAGTACCGGGGAGGGACCGGGGTGACCGAGGTGGAGCTGGAGGGCTGAGGTGACGGGGCACGACCTTTCCCGGGACACCGTGGATCGGGTGCGGCAGGCCGCCGACATCGTGGCGGTGGTGGGGGAGGTGGTGAGCCTGCGCAAGGCGGGCAAGAACTACGTGGGCCTGTGCCCGTTCCACGGCGAGCGTACCCCCTCCTTCTACGTCTCCCCGGACAAGGGCACCTTCTACTGCTTCGGCTGCAAAAAAGGCGGCAGCGTCTTCGATTTCGTGATGGAGACCCAGCACCTGGGTTTCGCCGAAGCCGTGGAGCTTCTGGCCAAGCGCTTCGGGGTGAGCCTCCCGCCAGCTTCCCCCGAACGCCGGCGCCGGGCCGAGGAGGGGGAAGCGCTGCGCCAGGCGCTGGAAGCGGCCCAGAGCTTTTTCACCTCCCGCTTGACCGCCGACCGCCCCCGGGCGTTCCTGGAAGCCCGGGGCATTTCGTTGCCCCAAGCCCAGGAGCTGGGTTTGGGCTACGCTCCGGCGGGGTGGCGGGAGCTCACCGAGGCCTTGCAGCGGCAAGGGTTCAGCGAGCGGGTGCTTACGGGAGCGGGGCTTGCTGTGCAGGGGGAGCAAGGGAGGCTGTGGGACCGCTTCCGGGACCGCATCACGATCCCCATCCGCACCTTCCGGGGGGAGCTGGTGGCGTTCGGTGCCCGGGCGGTGGGCGATGCCCAGCCCAAGTACCTCAACTCCCCGGAAACCCCGCTTTTTTCCAAGTCCACGGTGCTTTTCGGCGGGGAGCGGGCGGCCCGGGCCATGGCGCAAACCGGGGAAGCCATCGTGGTGGAGGGGTACTTCGACTGCCTGGCGTTGCACCTGGCGGGGTTCCACCATGCGGTGGCCACCCTGGGTACCGCGCTTTCGGAACACCACGCCCGGGAGCTCGCCCGGCGGGCGAGCCGGGTGATCCTCTGCTTCGACGGCGACGAAGCGGGGCGACGGGCGGCCGCGGCGGCCCTGGGGACGCTGCTGGCGGCGAACGTGGAGGTGGGGGTGGTGTTGCTGCCGGAAGGGGTGGACCCTGACCTGTTCCTCCGGCAACAGGGGGCAGAGGCGTTTCGAAAGCTTCTGGCAACCCCGGCCACCGTGGGGCAGTTCTTGCTGCGTTTCGCCGGGGATTCCCTCGAGGCGCGACGCCGGCAGCTGCGCCAAGCCTTGGAGGTGGTGGAGCGCTGCCCGGATCCGGTGCGGCGTTACACGCTCAAGGAGGAGCTGGCCCGGGGCGCCGGGGTGCCCGTGGACCAGCTGGAAAGCCTCACGCTCCCCCAGCCGCTCACCGCGGGCGGGACGCTGCCCCCGGTTCCGGCGGGGGAGCTGTCGCTGTTGCGGGCGCTGGTGGTGGATACCCCGGAGCCGCGCAGGGCCGAGCTGCTGCAGCGCATCCCGGTGGAGGAGCTGCAGCACCCGCTGGTGGTGGAGGTGCTCCAGGCGATGCTCTCGCTGCTGGACGAAGGGCGGCCCCTTGAAATTTCCGCCCTGGGCACCCACATTAAAGACCGTGAGGCGCGACGCCTGGTGGCGGCGCTGGAGCACGAGGCCCCGCAAACCAGCGAGGAAGGCCTCGAGAAGATACTGAGGGAGCTTTGGGAAAGGCAGAGGAAAAAGCAGCTCGCCGCGCTTTCCGACCAGGTGCGGCGAGCGCAAATCATCGGGGACAGGGAAGCACTCGCCGCAGCGTTGCGGGAGATGCAAGCGCTTTTGAGCCGGGACTCGTGACCCGGGAAGGGGGAGCAACGTGGATTTCGATCGCGACGTGACCACCTTGAGCTTGGAAGAGAAGTACTCCGAGCTGCCCCGTCTGCTCCAGCTGGGGAAGGAGCGGGGGTACGTGCTGGTGGACGAGATCCTCGAGATCTTGCCCGAGGAAGTGGCGGCAAGCCCCGAGGAGCTGGACGAGATTTATCTGCGCTTCTCGGAGAACGACATCGAGGTGATCGAGAGCCAGGAGAAGGCGGCCAGCCTGGAAGAGGAGGCGGAGAGGGCCGCCAACCCCGAGGCGGCAGCGGCCCAAACGCTGGAGGAGGAGCTGGAGCGCACCAACGACCCGGTGCGCATGTACCTCAGGGAAATGGGCACCGTGAAGCTCTTGGACAAAGAAGGGGAGGTGGCTATCGCCAGGCGCATCGAGGCCGGGGAGGCCAAGGTGTTCTGCGCCCTCGCCTCTTCCCCCAAGATCCTGGAGCTTTTCCTCCGGGCCAACGAGGCCGCCCGCCGTGATCGCCGCTTGAGCCGGGATCTCCTGGCGGGGCTCGCGGTGAAGCTCGACGAGCGCTCCCTGGCCCGGGTGCAGGAGACCATGGGGACCTTCGCGAAGATCCACGAGCTCGACTGCCAGGTCAAGGCGCTGCGGGAGCAGCTGCGCAAGGCGAAGAAAGGCAGCAAGAAGGCCCAGGAGCTGGAAGCGAAGCTGGACAGCCTCGCTGGGGAAATCTCGGTACTGGTGCGCTCCACGGACTTCACCACGCAGACCCGCAACCGCCTTCTGGCGTTTTTGGGGGAGGTGGAGCGGCAGTTCTCGATCCCCATCACCACGATCCGCAAGGACGAGTCCAAGCTCAAGACCGAGCGCAACGCGGAGCGCCGCGCCTTTTACGAGGAGCGTATCCGCCGCTACCGGGAAGAGCTCGCCAAGCTGGAGGCGGAGTACGGCGTACCTTACGACGAGTTCAAGCGGGTGGTGGCGTTGGTGCGGGAAGGGGAGCGGGAGACCGACGAGGCCAAGCAGGAGCTCATCGTGGCCAACCTCCGGTTGGTGGTGTCCATCGCCAAGAAGTACACCAACCGTGGGTTGCAGTTTTTGGACCTGATCCAGGAAGGGAACATCGGCCTGATGAAAGCCGTGGACAAGTTCGAGTACCGCCGCGGCTACAAGTTCTCCACCTACGCCACCTGGTGGATCCGCCAGGCCATCACCCGGGCCATCGCCGACCAGGCCCGCACCATCCGCATCCCGGTGCACATGATCGAGACCATCAACAAGCTCACCCGCTGCCAGCGCCAGCTGGTGCAGGAGCTGGGGCGGGAGCCCACCTCCGAGGAAATCGCCGAGCGCATGGAGATCCCGGTGGCCAAGGTGCGCAAGATCATGAAGATCGCCCAGGAACCGATTTCCCTGGAAACCCCCATCGGCGAGGAGGAGGACTCCCACCTGGGGGATTTCGTGGAGGACAGCTCGGTGGTTTCCCCCATCGATGCGGTGATCGCCGCCTCGCTCCGGGCCCAAGCGGAAGCGGTGCTGCGCACCCTCACCCCCCGGGAGGCGGAGGTGTTGCGCCGGCGTTTCGGCATCGGCGACGGCACCGAGCACACCTTGGAGGAGGTGGGGAAGGCGTTCAACGTCACCCGGGAGCGCATCCGGCAAATCGAGTCCAAGGCGCTGCGCAAGCTGCGCCACCCCTCCCGGGCCAAGCTCCTCAAGCCGTACCTGGACGTGATCGGCTGAAGGCAGCTTGTGCCGCCCCGCCCGGGGGCGTACAATGCCCCCATGGGCGTGCGCGCCACCCAACCGGGGGCACCGAGCCTGGGGGCTTCGCCGCTGCGCGTGCCTGCCGCCCAGTAGGGGCCTGTCGCCCCGCCCCCGAGCCCGGTGTCGCGGTGGGGGGCGAGTGCGTGAGGGTCCATAGCTCAGCGGTGAGAGCTGCCGGCTCATAACCGGTAGGTCCCAGGTTCGAATCCTGGTGGACCCACCAACCGGGAGGTCGCACCTTGGAAACACGCCAAAAACTGCAGTATTTCGTGACGCTCCAGCTGCTCCTCGACCAGCGCCGGGCTGCCAAGAGCCGCATGGAGAACCCCCCCGAGGAGCTGCAAGCCCACCGCGCCCAGCTCGCGGAGAAGGAAAAGCTGCTCGCCGCGAAACGCAGCGAGCTGGAAAAGCGCAAGCAGGAGCAAGCCACGCTGCAGCGGGAGGTGGAGGCGCTGCAGCGGGAGAGGGACCACTTCCGCCGGCAGAAGAGCATGGTGACCAACATGCGCCAGCTGCAAGCGGTGGTTTCCGAGCTGGACCACGTGGAGGGGGAAATCAAGGCCCGGGAGGAAAAGGTACTCGCCCTGTGGCAGCAGGTGGAAAGCTTGGAGAAGGAAATCGCCGAGCTTTCCTCGGAATCCGGGCAGGAGCGCGCGTTGCGGGAGGAGCTGGAGGCTGCCTTCGCCGTGCAGCGAAAGCAAGCCGAGGAGGAGCTGGCCCAGGTGGAAGCTCGTGTGCGGGAGGTGCAGAAGCTCCTGGGAGCGGAGGGGTGGGAGGAGTTCAAGAAGCTCTGGGCCTCCCGCAAGCCCACGGTGGTGGTCCCGGTGGCCGATGGCTCTTGCACCGGCTGCCACGCCCAGCTGCGCCCCATGCTGGTGCAGCTGGTGCGGGAAATGCAGGAGCTGGCCTTCTGCGACTCCTGCCGCCGGCTGCTCTACGACCCGGAGCTGGTGCAGCCCCTGGCCTCATGAGCCTGTACCGGGTGGAAATCGACGGGGGCTCCTGGGGCAACCCGGGGGAAGCCGGGGCCGGGGTGGTGATCACCTGCCCCGACGGCCGCCGAGAAGAGCACACCGTGTACCTGGGCCAGGCCACCAACAACGTGGCGGAGTACGCCGCGCTCTTGGCAGCGCTGCAACGCCTGGCAGCCCTGGGTGCCCAGGAAGCGGAGATCCTCACCGACTCCCAGCTGCTCGCCAGGCAGCTTTCCGGGGAGTACAAGGTGCGCGCCCCCCACCTGCTGCCGCTGTACCGCAGGGCCATGGCTGCCCTGGCCCAGCTGCGGCGCGTCCGCGTTCAGGCGGTGCCCCGGGAGCAGAACCGCCGGGCCGATGCCCTGGCGGAGCAAGCCATCGCCGGCAAACGCTCCACGCTCCCTTCCCCGCTTACCCCATGAGCAGCGTCGCCGAGCGCCTCGCCCTCGTCCGGGAGGAAATCGCCGCAGCCTGCCAGCGGGTGGGGAGAAAACCCCAGGAGGTGAAGATCCTCGCGGTGACCAAGACCCACCCCCCCGAGGTGGTGGCGGAAGCCATCGCCTGCGGCGTGGACGCCATCGGCGAAAACCGCGTGCAGGAAGCCGCGGCCAAAAAGCCCCTGGTGCCCCTGGAAGCCCCTTGGCACCTCATCGGCACCTTGCAGCGCAACAAAGCCAAGAAGGCCCTGGAGCTTTTCGATCTCGTGGCCACCGTGGACCGCATCCCCCTGGCCAACACCCTGGAGGCGCTGCTCCGGGCCCAGGGGCGCAGCTTGCCGGTGATGGTGGAGGTGAACCTGGGGAGGGAGCCGCAGAAGGGCGGTTGCTTGCCCGAGGAACTGGAAGCCCTGTGCCAGCACCTCCTGGAGCGATGCCCGCACCTGGAGCTCCGGGGCCTGCTCACGGTGCCCCCGTACCATCCCGACCCGGAAGCTTCCCGCCCCTATTTCCGCGCGCTGCGCCAGCGAGCAGAGCGGCTCGCGGCGCGCTTCGCGTTGCCAGCGCTGGAGCTTTCCATGGGCATGTCCGAGGATTTCCTCGTGGCGGTGGAGGAGGGTGCCACCTGGGTGCGCCTGGGGCGGGTGCTGTTCGGTGAGCGCCGCCGTTGAGGGGGCAGCGGTCCCCAGAGCGGAAGGTGCTACTCTCGTAGGAAGCAGGGAGGCAACGACCATGCATCGGCTCACGCCCCTGGAGATCCAAGGCGCTACGTTCCCCACGAAGCTCAAAGGGTACGACCCGGAAGCGGTGCGGGAGTTCCTGCGCACCTTGGCCGAGCAGGTGGAGGAGGAAGCCCGCCAGCGGGGGGAACTGCGGGCCCAGGTGGAGATGCTTTCCCGCCAGCTGGAGGAGTACCGCTCCCAAGCCGAGGCGCTGAACGAGGCGCTGATTGCTGCGCAGAAAACCGCCGAGGCCACGGTGCAGAAGGCCGAGGCGGAAGCGCAGCGGATCCTCACCGAAGCGCAAAGCTTGGCGGACCGGCTGGTGGAGGAGGCGCGCCAGCGCGCGGAAGCGGTGGAAAGCATAATCGCCCAGCTGCGAGCCCAGCGCCGCGCCGCCCGGGCCGATCTCCGGCGCCTCGCCGAGCTGCTCTCTGGGCTCGCCAAGGAAGACGAAGCGGCGGAAAAGCGGGAGGTGGAAGGGGGAACCCTCGCCATCCTTCGCCCGAAAACCCGGGACAGCAAGCCCCAACCGTGAGCTTGCTGGTCACCAACACCGCTTGCGTGGCCACCCCGCTGGGGAGCCAGGCGCTCGGGGGGCGCGCCCAGGGGGAGGTGGCGGTTTTCCCCCGGGCGGTGGTGCGCTGCGAAGGGGAGCGCATCGTGTTCGTGGGGGATGCCGCGGAGCACCGCCGCCTCTTCCCCCCTGCCCAGGAGGAGCTGGACGCCGGCGGGGGGTGCGTGCTCCCCGGTTTCGTGGACCCCCACACCCACCTGCCGTTCGCCGGTTTCCGGGAGGACGAGTTCGACCGCCGTCTGGCCGGCGAGAGCTACGCGGAAATCGCCGCCTCCGGGGGCGGGATCGTGAAAACCGTGGCCGCCACGCGGCAGACCAGCGAAGAGGAACTCCTGGCGCTCACCCTGGGGCGGTTGCGGCGCCAGCTGGCCTGGGGGACCACTACCACCGAGGCCAAATCCGGGTACGGGCTGGAGCTGGCCACCGAGCTGAAGCAGCTGCGGGTGCTGCGCCGCGCCCAGCAGCTGCAACCGGTGGAGATCCACCCTACGGCGATGCCAGCCCACGAGGTGCCCCCAGAGTGGCGCCACGACCCCGAGGGGTACGTGTCGTTGATCCTCCAGGAGATTTACCCGGCCATCGCCGCGGCCCAGGCCGCCACAGCGGTGGACGTGTTCTGCGAGAAGGGGGTGTTCTCCCCGGAGCAAACCCGCCGCCTCCTCGCCCCGGCCCGGCAGTACGGCTGGCGCGTCCACCTCCACGCCGACGAGCTGGCGCCGCTGGGAGGGGCGGAGCTGGCGGCGGAGCTGGGAGCTGCTTCCGCCTCCCACCTGCTCCACGTCTCCGATCGGGGGATCGCGGCCCTGGCCCGGGCGGGGGTGGTGGCGGTGGTGCTCCCTGGGGTGTCGTTTTTTCTCCGGGAGCGCTACGCCCCGGTACGGCGGCTGGTGGAGGCGGGGGTGCCGGTGGCTCTGGCCACCGACTGCAACCCTGGCTCCTCCCACACCGAATCGTTGCCCACCATTGCCCAGCTGGCCTGCCTCGGGGCGGGGATGAGCACCGCCGAAGCGCTCACCGCCCTCACCCTCAACGCCGCAGCGGCCCTGGGCCAGGCCCACCGCTTGGGGAGCGTGGAGCCAGGCAAGCAGGCGGACCTGGTGGTGCTGGAGGCCCCCTCCTACCAGCACCTGGTGTACCACTTCGGGGTGAACCTGGTGCGCCACGTGGTGAAGGCGGGAAAGGTGGTGGTGCGCGACGGCGGCAGCGTTTGAGCTGCGAGCTCAGCTCCCCTGCACCAGGTACACGGTGCGGCTGGGGAAAGCGAACGCCGCCCCTTCCCGGGCGACGATATCCGCCAGGGCGAAGTTCAGCTCTTCGGCCAGCGCCAGGTACTCCTCCCAGTCCCGGGTGGCGAGCCAGCAAAAAACCTCCACCTCCAGCGCCGACTCCCCGAAGCGACGGAAGCGGCATCGCACGCCTTCCTGCACCACCCAGGGGCAAGCCGAAAGGAAAGCGCGAATCCCCTCGAGGATGCGCCGCAGCTGCTCCGGTTTGGTGCTGTAGGCAAGCCCCAGGGTGGGGTTGAAAAGCATGCGGTCCGGGGCGCTGAGGTTCGCCACCTCCGCCCCCACCACCATGCTGTTGGGCACGGTCACCAGCGTGCGTTCCGGGGTACGCAGCCGACAGGAGCGCAGCCCCACGTCCTCCACAGTGCCCACCAGGTTGCCGATGCGCACCGTGTCCCCCACCTGGAACGGCCGGTCCGCGGCGATGGCAACCGCAGCGAAGATGTTCTCCAGGCTCTTCTGCGCGGCGAACGCCACGGCTACCCCGCCGATCCCCAACCCGGCCAGGGCGGTAGCCACCGGGACCCCGAGGATGTGCAGCGCGAAAAGCAGCGCCAGCACCACCAGCAAGGCCCTGCTCATGCGGTGGAAGATCGGCAGAAAACCTAAAAGCAAGCTGGCCTTGCGCTGCGCCTCTTCCCGGAAACGGGCAAAGGCCCGCTCCAGCAGCCGCAACGCGAACCAGCAGAACGCCAAAAGCGTCAAAAGCCGCCAGGCCAGCAGGAACAAGCGCCGGGACTCCCCCGGCAAGCCCAGGTACGAGATCCCCAAAAACAGCACCACCACCCAAAGCCACAGCCCCAAGGGCCCCCTGAGCGCGGAAGCCACGATGTGCACCCACACCGGGCCCCCCCGGGCGAGCACCCGCTCCCCCAAGCTCACCAGCCCCCGGCCCACCCACTTGGTGAGGAAGAACCCGAAGAACAGCAACAGGGCGAGGGCGAGCCACTGCCAGAGCATGAGCCCCCAGAAGGCGTGGGAGAAGAAGAAGCCCGGAGCCTTGTCCCCGAGGACGCCGTACCCGAACTTCCGGTAGAGGAGCGGCAGCTCCTGGAGCGTTTCCGGGGCAAAGCGCCAGACGTGGCCGATGTTCGGGTCGTAAGTGTCCCCCAGGAGGATGTCCACCGCCCGACCGCGTACCTCCACCCGGGCCAGGCGCTCCCGATCCTCGGGGAGCCCCTCCTCGGGGGTTCCCGAGGGCAGGTTGCTCACCTTTTCCGCCTCCACCCACCCCTTGCGCAGCAGCACCAAAAAGAGCCGGCGCGCTGCCAGCTGGCCCTGGGAAGCTTGCTCGGCTTCCGGCCAAGCATCCAGGTCCAGGTAGTGGGCGGCGTGCAGGAAATCCCCCGCGGAAGCCGCCTCCCAGAACCCGGAAAACGCTTCCCGGGGGGTGCCCCGCTGCAGCTCTGCCGCCTGCGGCAAGCCGGGGTTGAGACGGTGGGCTGGCTGGGGGAGCTTGCCGAGGATCAGCACCTGGTACCAGGAGGGCACCGAGGCCACGGTGCGGCTGTCGAAAAGCCAGGCGGCCTCGCCGCTGGCCAGCTCCCGGGTGCGCCGCAGCCGCAGCTCCCCGTTGATGCCCTTTTGCGAAAAGCGCAGCACCGAAACCACGTTCAGCGGCACCCCCGCTTCGGTGGGACCCTGGGGGTCCTCCACGGTCACCTGACCGGGGGTGGCGGAGAGGTAGAGCACCACGCGGCAAAGCTGCTCCGCAAGCCGCGGCCCCTCCTCCCGCTGGTGGGCCAGGGGCAGCTCCTCCAGGTCGAGGAAGTGCTGGGCCACGGTGTAGTCCCGCAGCGCACAGGCGGTGAGAAACCCTCGCCAGGAGGCCGCCGGGGAGCTGCGCAGCACCCCCTGCGGGGCGGGGGAAAGCCCAGGGTTGAACCGCTGCCGCTGCACCAGCTCCGAAGCGGTGGCCAGCACCGGCAGCAACACCAAAAGGGCGATCCGCTGCTTCATGGCCGCTCGCTCGCTGCCTCCAACACCTTGAGCTTGGCCAGCTGGGGGAGCAACGTCTTGCGTCCGGCTCGGTCGAAGAACACCACCACCCGGGTTTGCGCCCCCGAGGCTTGCACCTGCAGCACCACCCCCCGCCCGAAGGTGGGGTGCTCCACCCGCAACCCTGGCCGAAAGCCGCCGTTCTCGCCGCCGCTGGGGGCCGGCGCGGGCTTGGGGGACGGGGCGAACGCCCGGAAGTTGTCCCGCCCCAGCTGGGCCGCAGCGTCCCGCACCACCTCCCGGGGGAGCTCCGCCAAGAACCTCGAGGGGCGGCTGGCGCGGCTTTCCCCGAAAAGCCGCCGCATCCTGGCGTAGGTGAGCACGAGCTTCTTCTTGGCCCGGGTCATCCCCACGTAGAGGAGCCGCCGCTCCTCCTCTTCGTCGGCCAACTCCAGCTCCTCCCCCCGCGTAAGTGGCAGCAACCCCTCCTCCAGCCCCACCAGGTACACCACGTCGAACTCCAACCCCTTGGCGGCGTGGAGCGTGGAGAGCAGCACCGCTTCCCCCGTTTCCGCGCTGTCCGCCTCGCTGGCCAGCGCCACCTCGTCCAGAAACCCAGGCAGGGAAAGCCCCCGGCCGCTGGCCTCGCTGGCCGCGCTCACCAGCTGGTCCAGGTTGGCGAGCCGCGCCCGGTCCTCCTCGTCCCCGCCGCGGTACTGGTCCGCAAGCCCCGAGCGCTCCAGGAGCGTCAGCACGAAAACCCCCAGATCCCCGGCGGCAAGCGCCTCGAGCTCCGTGAAAAGCCCCCAGAACTGCCGCAGCGCTTCCCGGCCCCTGGGGGTGAGGGAAGCTGGCAGGCGGCGGGCCGCCTCCGGGAGGGAACACCCCCACTCCCGGGCCGCTTGCTCCAGCCGGTCCAAGGTGGCAGCTCCCAGCCCCCGGGCGGGCACGTTCACCACCCGGCGAAACGCCAGAGCGTCGTCGGGGTTGGTGAAAAGCCGCAAGTAAGCCAGGGCGTCCCGTACCTCCGCCCGATCCCAGAAGCGCAGCGCCCCCACCACCCGGTAAGGGACCCCCCAGCGCACCAGCTCCCCCTCGAAAGCCCGGGAGGCCGCGTTCACCCGAAAAAGCACCGCCACGCTGCGCCCTGCGGCCCGCTCCCGGCGCAGATCCTGGACCACCCAGGCCGCCTCCTCGGCTTCGTCCATGGCCGCGAAAAGCCGCACCGGCTCGCCTTCTCCGCCCCGGGCGGAGAGCTTCTTGGGGCGGCGCAGCTGGTTGTGGGCGATGACCGCGGCGGCAGCGGCGAGGATCGGCTTTGTGGAGCGGTAGTTGTTCCCCAAGGTGAGCACCCGGGCACCCGGGTAGGTGTGCTCGAAGCGCAAGATGTGCGAAAGCTCCGCCCCCCGGAAGCGGTAGATGCTCTGGTCCTCGTCCCCCACCGCGGTGAGGTTGGGGGAAGGCCCCCCCAACTGCCAGAGCAGCTCCATCTGCACCGGGTTCGTGTCCTGGAACTCGTCCACCAGCAGGTAGGTGAACCGCTGGCGGATCGCCAGGCGCAGCTCGGGGTTTTCCGAAAGCAGCTTGACCGCCAGCGTGAGCATGTCGTCGAAGTCCACCGCCTGGGCTTCCCGGAGCTTGGCCTGGTAACCCTCGAACACCGCCGCCAGCAGCGGGTCGCTGGCGGCGGCGGAGCCGTTCTTGATGCGGGAGATGGCTTGCCGGGCTTGCCTGGGGGAAAGCTGCGTGGGGCTTGCCCCCAGCTCCTTGAGCACTGCCTCCAAAAGCCGGCGCTGCTCCTCCTCGTCGGCGATGGCGAAGCGCGGGGGAAGCCCCACCTTTTCCGGATACTTGCGCAGCAGCTGCAGCGCGAAGCGGTGGAACGTGCCCACGAACCCCCTAGCCAGCGGCCCTCCCAACAGCCGCTCCACCCGCTCCGCCATTTCCCCGGCAGCTTTGTTGGTGAACGTCACCGCCAGGAGGTTGTGGGGCTGCGCCCGCCCGGTAGCCAAAAGCCACGCCATGCGGTAGGTGAGGACCCGGGTCTTCCCGGACCCTGCCCCCGCCACCACCAAGAGCGGCCCCTCGCCGTGGGTCACCGCCTCCCGTTGCTCGGGATCCAAATCCGCCAAAAAGCGCAAGCTGCCCTCCAGCAAGGGGGCATTGTAGCGGGTGGCGCTCACTCCACGGTGACGCTCTTTGCCAGGTTGCGGGGCTGGTCCACGTCGCAGCCACGACGCACCGCCACCTCGTAAGCCAGAAGCTGCAGCGGCACCACCGTGACCAACGGCAGGAGCGGCCAGGGGACCGGAGGCACCGGGACCACCGCCGTGGCCAGCTCCCGCACCCGCGGGTGGTCGCCGTCCCCCACCACGTAAAGCGGCGCCTTGCGAGCCCGCACCTCCTCCAGGTTGGAAAGCGTCTTGTCGAAAAGCTCGAAGGCAGGGGCCAGCCCCACCACCGGGAAGCGCTCGTCCAAAAGCGCGATAGGCCCGTGCTTCATCTCCCCGGCGGGGTAACCCTCGGCGTGGATGTAGGAGATCTCCTTGAGCTTCAGGGCCCCCTCCAGGGCGATGGGGTAAAGCACGCCCCTGCCCAGGTAAAGGGCGTTGGCGGCGTGCTCCAACCCATCCGCCAGCTGCGCCACCTGGGGCGCTTGCCGCAGCGCCTGCTCCAGGTCGTAGGGGAGCTGGGCCAGGCGCCGCTCCAGTGCTTCCTCCGCCCCATCCCGGGCGCGCCGGGCAGCCAGCGCCAGCACCAGAAGCGCCACCAGCTGGGAGGTGAAGGCCTTGGTGGAAGCCACGCCGATCTCCGGGCCCGCGCTGGTGGGCAGGTGCAGCGGGGCCAGCCGCTCCGCCATGGCCCCCCGCACGTTGCAAATGGTGGCTAGTTGCACCCCTTGCTCCGCCGCCAGGCGCATGGCGGCCAGCGTATCGGCCGTTTCCCCGGACTGGGTGATGCCCAGCACCACCGTGCCCGGGGGCAGCAGCGGGCGGCGGTAGCGGAACTCCGAGGCGTAGTCCACCTGGCAAGGGATCCCCGCCAGGTGCTCCAGGTAGAACTTCCCTACGAGCGCGGCGTGCCACGAGGTACCGCAAGCCACCAGGTGAAACCCGGCGAGGTCCCGCAACAGCGCCGGGGTGAACCCCCAAGGGGAGAGGTCGAAGGCTTGGTCCCGGAGCAGGACTTGGAGCGTTTGGGCGCAGGCGCCCGGCTGCTCGTGGATTTCCTTGAGCATGAAGTGCTTGTACCCGCCGCGCTCCACCTGCCCAGGCTCCCAGTCCAGCACCACCTCGCCTCGCGCCACCGGGCGGTCCTGGGCATCGAACACCCGCACCCCTTCCGGGGTGAGCAGCGCCACGTCCCCGTCCTCCAGGTGCAGGCAACGCCGGGTGAGGGCGATCACCGCCGCGGGGTCCGAGGCTACGAGCAGCTCCCCTTCTCCCAGCCCCACCACCAAAGGTGGGCCCTGGCGGAACGCCACCAGCACCCCTGGCTCCCGGCGATCCAGGGCCACCACCGCGTACTGGCCGGCGAGCTCCCGGCGCACCGCCAGCGCCCGCTCCAGGAGCGAGCCCGAGCGGCGGGCCAGGAGGTGGGCGATCACCTCGCTGTCGGTATCCGAAGCGAAGCGCACCCCAGCGGCCAAGAGCTGGCTCTTGAGGGTCGCGTAGTTTTCCACGATGCCGTTGTGCACCACCGCCACGGAGCGGCTCTCGTCGGTGTGGGGGTGGGCGTTGCGCTCCACCGGTGGGCCGTGGGTGGCCCAGCGGGTGTGGCCCAGGGCCGTGGTACCAGCCAGGGAAGCGGCGAAGGCCTTCTCCAGGAGGTTCACCAGCTTCCCCTCCGCCCGCAGCACCACCAGCTCCCTGCCGGTATGCACCGCCAGCCCCGCCGAGTCGTACCCCCGGTACTCCAAGCGCCGCAGCGCCTCCAGCACCAGAGGCACCGCTTGGCGGAAACCCACGTACCCCACGATGCCGCACATGGCTAGCTCCCCCGCAGGTAGGAAAGCGGCGGAACCTGGGTGTCGTCGCCCAGTCGCACCCGCTCGAGCACGCTCCAGGCTCCTACCCGGCAACGGGCCCCCAGCACGCTGGCCCCGCGCACCACCACCCCGGGTTCCAGCACCGTGTCCGGGCCCAGCTGGCACCCCTCCTCGATCCAGGTGGTCTCCGGGTGGATCACGGTGACGCCGTTTTCCTGCCAGAAACGCACCACCCGCTGGTTGAGGATCCGGCTCACCTGGGCCAGCTCCTCCCGGGTGTTCACCCCGAGCATCTCCTGGGGATCCGCAAGCGGCAGCGCCACCACGGGCTTTCCCGCTGCCACCAGCGCCGCCACCAGATCGGTAATGTAGTACTCCCCTTGGCTGTTCTCCGCGGAAAGCTGCGCCAGACAAGGGGTCACCGCGGCCAGGTCGAACACGTACACCCCGGCGTTCACCTCCCGCACCGCCAGCTGCTCGGGGGTGGCGTCCCCGGCCTCCACGATGGCCACCACTCGCCCCTCTTGCCGCAGCACCCGCCCGTAAGCCCCGCCCTCGGGGAGCACCGCGGTGGCCAAGGCGCAGGCTGCTCCCGTCTCGTGCTGCAGGCGGCACAGCGCAGCCAGGGATGCTGCCGAAAGCAGCGGAGCATCCCCGGGAAGCACCAACGCCCGCCGGCACCCGGAAAGCGCCGGCAGCGCCACCCGAAAGGCGTCCCCGGTCCCCCGGGGCGGGTCCTGGACCACCAGCACCACCGGTGCCCCAGCCAAATGCTGCACCACCTGCTCCCGGAGGTGCCCCACCACCACCACGGTTTTTGCGGGGGCAAGCGGCTGGACAGCGGCCAGGACCCAATCCACCAGCGGCTTGCCGCAAGCCTCGTGGAGCACCTTGGCCAGCGAGGTGCGCAGCCGCTTGCCCTGGCCTGCAGCGAGGATCACCGCCCCCAAGGTCATCCCCGCTCCTCCCACAGCTCCCACAGCGCCGCCGCCAGCTTGCCGGGATCGTGGCGCACGGTCCCTTCCGGCGTGGCCAGCAGCAGCTCCCGGGCCACCACCCGCACCCCGGCAAGCCGCTCCGGCAGCACCGGCTGCGCCCCCGCTGCCCGATACCGGGCAGCCACCTCCGGCGGCAGCGGGGCGCTGTTGGCCAGCACCACGTCCAGCCGCAGCGAAGGGGCCAGCTGGCGCAGCGCCGCCACGTGGTCCCCCAAGGAAAAGCCGTCGGTTTCCCCAGGCTGGGTGACCAGGTTGGCCACGTACACCACGAAGGCACGGCTTTCCGCCAGCGCCTCCGCCACCCCCCGCACCAGCAGGTTGGGGGCGATGCTGGTGAACAGCGACCCCGGCCCCAGCACCACCATGTCCGCCTGGCGCAGCGCCTGGACCACCGCCGGCAGCGCCGGGGCATCGGCGGGGGAGAGGGCCAAGCGCTTGGGCGGCCCGGCAGCAGCGATGGCAGTTTCCCCTACCACGAGCTCGCCGCCCTTGGTCTCCGCCACCAGGTGGACGTTGGCCTCGGTGGCAGGGAGCACTTGGCCCCGGGTGCGCAGCACCTCCCCGGCCAGGCGCACCGCTTGGGGAAAATCCCCCACCAGCTGGGCCAGGGCGATCATGAAAAGGTTCCCCAAGGAATGGCCGCCGGTTGGCCCCTCCCCGGGGAAGCGGAAGGAAAAAAGCCGCGCCAGCAGCGCGTCGTCCTCGGCCAGCGCCACCAAGCAGCTGCGCACATCCCCCGGGGCAGGCACTCCGAACTCCTGGCGCAACCTCCCCGAGGAGCCGCCGTCGTCGGTGACCGTGACCACCGCGGTGAGGGAAGCCACGGGGAGCCGCTTGGCCCCTTTGAGGAGGTTAGCCAAACCGGTCCCTCCCCCCAGCGCCACCAGCCGCACCTCTGGGCAGCTCACGTGGTCATTGTAGCCAAGGCTTTGCTACTTCTTGGAAAGCTCCTGGAGGACCAACTTGGCCACGGCCTTGAGGGTCTCGAAAACCCCCACCCCTTGGGTGGCCACCGCCTCGAAGGTGGGCTCGCCTTTCACGTTGAGCAGGCGGTACATCTCGTCGTAAGGCACCGCCGAGGGCAGGTCGCGCTTGTTGAACTGCAGCACGTAGGGGATGGTCATCAAATCGAAGCCGTTTTCCCGCAGGTTCACCTTGAGGTTCTCCAAAGACTCCAGGTTGGCGTCCATGCGGGCCTGTTGGGAATCGGCCACGAAAACCACCCCGTCCACCCCCTTGAGGATCAGCTTGCGCGAAGCGTCGTAGAAAACCTGCCCGGGCACCGTGTAGAGGTGGAAGCGGGTGCGGAACCCCCGGACCGTGCCCAGATCCAGGGGGAGAAAGTCGAAGAACAGCGTGCGGTCGGTTTCCGTGGCCAAGGAGATGAGCTGCCCTTTGGCCTGGGGGTTGGTCTTCTCGTAGATGTACTGCAGGTTGGTGGTCTTGCCCCCGAGACCGGGCCCGTAGTACACGATCTTGCAGTTGATTTCCCGGGAGGCGTAGTTGATGAAGCTCATTCGGAGAACAGGTTGTCAATGTCTTCGTCGGTGATTTCCGCAAACGGCGAAACCGGCGCTTGCCCCTGCTGCGCCGCCTTGTTGGCCATGTCGTTGAGGACCTCCTCCAGCTCCTGGGCAGCCTTGCGCACCCGCAGCCGCACCAGCCCCAAGGAGGAGCGCTCGTCGAAGATCACCACGAGGATCAGCCGCTGAGCCACGATAGAAATGTGGATGTTGTCCCGCTCCCCCTCGTGGAAAAGGATCGAGAACTCCTTTTCGCCGATGAGCCGGGCGAGCCCGTCGGTGGCCGCCACGTTGCCCGCCGTGAGCGACGCCAAGGACGTGGTGTCCACCTTCTCGAGATCGCCCTTCGCGGCAATTTGTTGCCCGTTCTTGTCGACGAGGAAAACGATCTTGGCGTTGGCGTCCACCCAGAGGCGGGCGAGGATGTTGTTGATGCGCTCGAACTCCTCCTCGTACATCACCAAGTTGGGCCCCAGCATGCTCATCACCTCTGGCCTCCTCGCCGCCACCGGCAGTATACCCCGCTTGTTTGGCTCATTCCATCCCTCGCCGGGCTGTCAAGGCCCGGGCCAGCGTGACCGTGTCAGCGTAAGAGATTTCCCCCCCCGCTGGCAAGCCGAAGGCGATGCGGGAAAGCCGCACCCCCGTAGGTCGCAGCAGCTCCGCCAGGAAGTGGGCGGTAGCTTCCCCTTCCACGGTGGGGTTGGTGGCGAGGATCACCTCCTCCACGCTACCGCGTCGCACCCGGGCCAGGAGCGCCCCCACCGTGAGCTCCTCGGGCCCCACCCCCCGCAGCGGGTCCAAGGTTCCCAAGAGCACGTGGTAAAGCCCCGAGAACTCGCCAGTCGCTTCGATGGCCCAGGCGTTCACCGGCTCTTCCACCACGCACAAAAGCCGCGGATCCCGAGCCGGGTCGTGACACACCGGGCAGCTGCCCTCGGCCCACAGGAAACAGCTTTCGCAAAACCCTACCCGCTCCTGGGCGGCGGTAAGCGCCTGGGCGAGGCGCACCGCATCCTCCTTCTGCCGCAGCAGGTGCTGCACCAGGCGCAGCGCCGAGCGGGGACCCACCCCGGGGAGCTTCTGGAGCTCGTCCATCAAAACCCGCACCGCGGGGGGCCTGAGGTCCACCTAGAAGAGCCCTCCAGGAAGCCCCAACCGGGAAAGCAGCTCCCTAGCCCTGCTGTCCGCCTCCCGGGCCGCTTCCTCCCAAGCCACCATCACCATCTCGGCAAGGAGCTCCGGGTCCCCCTGCTGCAGCGCTTCCGGGGCAAAGCGCACACCTCGCAGCTCTTTGAGCCCGGAAAGCCGCACGCTCACGATGCCGCCCCCGGCGCGCCCCTCCACCTCCAGCTGTCCCAGCTGTTCCTGGAGTTGCTGCTGGGCTTTCTGCGCTTGCCGCAAAAGCTCTTGTACCTTCACGAGCGCTCCTCCACCTTGCTGATCTTGCCGCCGAAAACCTTGAGCGCCGCTTGCACCCTGGGGTCCCCCTGCACCCGCTCCTCCAGGGTGGGAGGCCGCTCCACCAGCTCCAGCCGGGCCTTGGAAGCCAGGCCGCAGGCCTTGGCAAGCGCCTCGAGCTGCGGGAAGCATTCCTGGAGCGCCTTTACCGTGGCTGCGGGCCCTGGTTGGAGCCGCACCACCAGCTCCTCCCCCTCCAGGGCAAGCTGCGCACCGTTGCGCAGCCGGGCAAGCAGCGTGGCCCCGAGCTTGGCTTCCACCTGGGCAAAAAACCCTGCAAGCCCCGACGCTTCTCCCGGCTCGGGCCCTTCGGTTGGAGCGCTCGTGGCTGCTTCCCCCGGGGAGGAGAGCGGAGCGGGGGGTTCCTGGCCCGAAAGGAGCGCTTCCACCCTGGCCAACCGCGGCCAGAGCGCCAGCTTGCCCACCGCCACCATCACCCCGAGACCGGGGCTCGGGGCAAGCCCCACCAGCTCCCGCCCGGAGACCGCCAAGGCCAGTAGGCGCAAGAGGTTGGCAAGCCCCACTTGGGAAGCGGAGCTCCGCAGCTGCTGACGCACCCCCTCGGGGTAAGGGAGCGGGGCTTCGGGGTTCGCGGCCACCAGCGTGAGGCTGCGCAGCAGCTCCAAGAGCTGCTGGTAGACCAAAAGCGGGTCCAGCCCCCGAGCTTCCCCTTGGGCCAAGAGCTCCAGGGCTCCACCCGCATCCCCCTGGCGCAGCGCCTCCCAGAGCGACAGCAAGAACTCCCCCGGCGGCAGCCCCAGCACCTGGCTGGCCGCCGCCTCCTCCACCGCCGCCTCCCCCACGAACGCCCGCACCTGATCGAGGATCGAGAGCGCGTCCCGCAGGCTCCCCTGGGCGGCCCTGGCGATGAGGTGGGCTGCCGCTTCCTCCAAGCGGAACCCCTCGCGGCTGGCCACCTCGGCGAGCCTTCCGGCGATCAGCTCCACCGGCAGCGGGCGGAACTCCAGTTGCTGGCAGCGGGAAAGGATCGTGGGGGGGAACTTGTGCTTTTCCGTGGAGGCGAGCACGAACACCACGTGGGGCGGTGGTTCTTCGAGGATCTTCAGCAGCGCGTTGAACGCTTCGGGGGTGAGCTGGTGCGCCTCGTCGAGGATGAAAACCCGGTAGCGGTCCCGCACCGGGAGGATGCGCGCCACCTCCCGCAGCTCCCGCACGTTGTCAATGCCGCGGTTGGAGGCGGCATCGATTTCCAGCACGTCCATGGAGGTGCCCTCGGCGATTTCCCGACAGCTCACACAGCTGCCGCAGGGATCGGGGGTAGGGCCGTGCTCGCAGTTCAGCGCCTTGGCGAGGATGCGGGCCGCGGTGGTCTTCCCCACCCCCCGCAGGCCGGAAAACACGTACGCGTGGGCCACGGTCCCGGTCGCCAGGGCGTTGCGCAGCGTGCGCACCACGGTTTCCTGGCCCACCAGGTCCGCGAAGGTTTGCGGGCGGTACCGCCGGGCCAGGACCTGGTAGGTGCTCAAGGCGCTGACCTTCCCAGGCAGAAAGCACCACCGGCAGCGGGAACGGAGGAACCCGGGGGGACCGCGGCGCCCGGTGGGTTTCCCTTATCGCTGCTCCCTTCCGGGCCTGACGAGGTTCGGGAAGCACCGTCGCGCGGGACCCGGGCTCCTCCCTTCCCGCCCTCCGTCCCACCAAACATACCGGCGGGAGCTCGTTGGCTTGCTGCCGCCAGGGATCCCAGCACCGCGCAAGGCCAAAGGCGAAAACTGGCGGAGAGGGCGGGATTGCGGGCACACCGGCCTGCCACGCTCCCCGGTGACGGCACTTCCCTGCCACGCCCAGCTGGCCAAAAGCCCGCGTCGCGCCCCCCGCCCCTGCCACCCGCGCGGTCGAACCCTCTGGCGGGACCGCGGGTCTCACCCGCCCCCTCCGCCAGGGATCCCAGCACCGCGCAAGCCCAAAGGCGAAAACTGGCGGAGAGGGCGGGATTCGAACCCGCGGTACGGTTTCCCGTACACACGCTTTCCAAGCGTGCTCCTTCAGCCACTCGGACACCTCTCCGCGCTGGCCTCACCGTTGCTCCCTCACAAGCTTCCTTGGCGGAGAGGGTGGGATTCGAACCCACGGTCCCCGGGAAAGGGGACAACGGTTTTCGAGACCGTCCCGTTCGACCGCTCCGGCACCTCTCCAACCTCCGCCCGCATGGCGGGACCAAGAGTTTAGCGCCCCTCGCGGCGGTTTGCAAAGAACCCAGCCACCAGGCGAGCCGCTTCCGCGGCGCAAAGCCCTGCACGCCACGCCACCCGATGGTTCAGCCGCGGATCCTCCAAAAGGTTTGCCAGGGAGCCCACGAACCCAGCCTTGGGGTCGGGCGTAGCGAAGATCACCTGGGAAACCCTCGCCAGCACGCAGGCGGCGGCGCACATGGCACAAGGCTCCACGGTCACGTAAAGCCGGCATCCGGTAAGGCGCCAGCCTCCCAGCTGCCGTGCCGCCGCCCGCAACGCCAGGAGCTCGGCATGGGCAGTGGGATCCTGGTCCCGCTCCCGGCGGTTCCCCGCCCGGGCCAGCTCCTCCCCCGAAGGCCCCACTACCACCGCTCCCACCGGCACGTCCCCCGCTGCCGCCGCGCGTCTCGCCTCTTCCAGCGCCAGCTGCATCCACGCCTCGTCTTCCGGCGAAAACGCCCAGGCAGGGGTGAGCTCCACGGGCACACGGTCATTGTAGGGCTTGCTACCATGAACCATGCCCCGGCCTTCCCGGCCCTGGCTTTGGACCCTGGCTTTCGGCGCGCTTTACCTGGCGTTCGCGGCCCGCACCCCCCAGTGGGCCGACGCCAGCAAGCTCACGCTTTACGCCGTGGCTGGGTACTTGCCCTCCTGGAACCCGGGGGACCACCCGGGGTGGACCGCCGTGGCATGGGCTTGGTGCCGCCTCGCGCCGCTTCCCCCGTCCCTGGCTTGCCACCTGCTGGCCAGCCTGGCCGCTGCCAGCAGCGTGGGGCTCTTGGTGGCGTTGGGGCAAAGACGCGGTTGGCCCACCAGCGCCGTGCGGGGCGCGGCGCTGGTTTGGGGGTTGGCCCACGCCCCCTGGTGGGCTGCGGAGGCCACCGAGACCTACTCCCTGGCCTTTGCCCTCACCTTGGCTTCGCTTTTGGCGCAAACCGCGGGGAAGAGGCTTCTGGCTGGCCTCGCCGCTGGCTGGGGGGCGGCCACCCACGCCTTGAGCGTTTTTCTCACGCTCCCGGAGGCGCTGCGCCGTCCCCGGGCGAGCTGGCTCGCCGGCTTCGTGCTGGGGAGCTGCCCGGTATGGCTGGCCGCTTTTGCCACGCCTGCCGATCCCCTCACCGGCCAGGTCTCGGCAGGGACCTTCAGCCTCGCCTGGCATTGGAAGTCGTTCCTCTCGGTCCCCCGGATGGGGAAGGGAGCGGCGTTGCTCGCGGGTCTTTTGGCTTACAACCTGGGACCGGTGGGGGGGCTCGCCTGGGGGAAGGCCCCATGGCGCCAAGAGTTCCCCCCCTGGACCCTGCTACTGCTGGTGTTCTTCCTGGCAAGCTACGCCCCGTTCCGCCTGCACCTCATGGTGGGGTTCCTGCTCCTCGGTGCGCTTTTGGCGAAGCCCCCGGCGCTTTCCCTGCCTGGCGCTGCCGTCCACGGGCTGCTCCAGCCAGCGGTGTATTTCCTTCTACCCACGCTGCTCACCGCGTTCGGTGCCGCCACGCTGGGGGTCCGGCAGCTGCCAGGACGGAACAACGCCAGCTACTTCCTCTGCCCCGCAAAAGCTTGGGAACGATCCGCGGCAACCTACGCCCAGGAGCTCCTGAGCAAGGCCCCCCGGGGCGCCGTGATCCTCGCAGATTTCAACCCCGGCGCGGTTCTCAGGCTTGTGCAGGTGGAACGAGCGCTGCGCCCGGATGTGCGGATCGAGCCCACGGTGGTGGACAACTGCCTGGCCCATGGCAACCCCGCTGGCTGCTTGGCCGCTGCCATGGGCCGGGCGAAAGGCCGTCCAGTGCTCCTGGCGGACACCTACGAGCCTTACTACCGTTTGGGGCAGCTTGCGGCCATGGGCGTTCGTTCGGTGGGTTGCGGGCCTGGAGTGCTGGTCCTCGGGAGCGGGGAGAGCGAGCCGCCTAATTGATGCGACGGCGGGGTGGGTCGGGGGTGCTCTCCCCCACTGGTGCCCCAAACACCAAGGGCCCCATCAGGGGCCCGGGCTAAGTGCTTGATTTTGCTGGCGCGCCGACAGGGACTCGAACCCCGAACCTTCTGATCCGTAGTCAGATGCTCTATCCAATTGAGCT
>Ga0209162_1000435_pt1 | contig 46430 bp, 36 predicted proteins | sample YNPNPMetaG_FD_187121 | JGI IMG/M metagenome (GOLD analysis project Ga0209162, IMG submission 187121) | Anoxygenic and chlorotrophic microbial mat microbial communities from Yellowstone National Park, USA - YNP NP MetaG (SPAdes) (version 2) ...
GTACTGCTTCCGACTGGTGAGCGACGATGGCAGCCGCTTATCGCTGGATGGCAAGCTACTCATCGATCATGATGGTCTGCACGGTCCGACGGCGAAGGACAGCGAGCCCGTCGCACTCACGGTGGGCCTGCACGAACTGCGCATCTGGCACCTTCAGGGCGGCGGCGGGGCCCAACTGACACTGCTGTGGAGCGGACCGCTGGGGCACACGCCCGTCACGGCGACGCCCTCCGGGCGGCGCGCGGAGCCGGCGAAACCCACCAGCGGCCCCACCTTCGACCCCATCCCGCCTGCACAACTCAGCCACCCGCGCGACGCGTCGCGCGAGACGTCGCCCGGGACAAAGAAAATTATCCCTCCGCTGCGGCGAGGCCGGCCCGGTGATGGTACGCCGGTCGCCGCGCCGCACCCGGGTTTCACGTTCGGCACACGCCCCGCGGAGACGGAAGGCGAGCCCCTGCGCGTCGCCGGCGGGTTCGTGGAACGGATACCCGGCGGCGAGCGTGCGGGGATTACGCTGTGGGTGCCCGACTTCGGTCCTGATTCGATTGTGCCCCTGCTGAGTCTGCCGACTTCTGCCTATGGCGCGCAGTACCAGGTGCGTTCTGACGGCGGGGAATGGAAGCGCATTGCGTGGGACGAGGTCAATGGGCACCGACAGGGCTGTGTGTTTCGCTTTTCCGCGGCCGAACAGCCGGCGATCGCCGCCGGGGACGTTGGCCCGTTCGAGGTGCGCCACGTTCGCGCCCTGGCAAACGGGCTCGAGCTGGAGTTCACGCAGCCACTGGATCCGCGGGTCGGCTGGGACCCGGAATGCTACTACATCGAACCGTGGCCGCTGGATGTCGCCGCCGGCACGCTGCCGCGCCGCGACGGAACCGTATACCCCGTCCGCACCGCGAGCGTATCCGCCGACCGCACCTGCGTCTTCCTGGAACTGGATGAGCTCAAGCCGGACCGCGTCGTCTACATTCGTCTATTGCCGCCGTGCTTGTCGGAAGACGGCCAACGACTCTGGAGTACGGAGGCTTGGTACACGCTGGGCGTCGTCCCGATCCACCGTCGCGGCACCGTCCGCACACCGCCGCCCGCGCCGCCGCAGAACGTCCTGACCGACGAGGAAAAAGCCGCCGGCTGGCGCTTGCTGTTCGACGGACACACGCCACGCGGCTGGCACGCCTTTGGCAAGACGCTCTTTCCGCGCGGATGGCAGGTACAGAACGGCTGTCTGGTGCGGGTCGCAGCGGCGGGCGACATTGCCACGGACGAGGAATTCGCGGACTTCGAGCTGTGTTTCGAGTGGCGTGTGTCGGCCGGCGGCAATAGCGGCGTCTTCTACCGCGTCAGCGAGGATCGCGGCGCCCCGTGGGAAACCGGGCCCGAGTATCAGATTCTCGATAACGCCGAGCACCCGGACGGACGTAACCCGCTGACGTCGGCCGCCTCCTGCTATGCGCTGTACGCCCCGGAGCGGGACGTCACTCAGCCGGTCGGATTTTTCAATCAGGCACGGATTGTCGCGCGGGGCAATCATGTTGAGCACTGGCTCAACGGCGTGAAGGTGGTCGAATACGAGCTTCACAGCCCGGACTGGCAAGAACGGGTCGCGCAGAGCAAATTCAGCAAGATGCCGGACTTCGGCCTGCGACGGGCCGGCCGCATCTGCCTTCAGGATCACGGCGACAAAGTCTGGTACCGCAACATCAAGGTCCGCCCGCTGAACGCGCCATAGCGCGGGCAGCACGCGGCCCGGAGGAGCGCTGGAAATGCGATCGTCTATCCGTCCGACACACTCTGTTTCGATCTGCACGCTTCTCGCCGCCGCGGTCGTGCTCGCGGCGCCTCCGGCGTATCCGCCGACGCGGACGGTCGAGGTGGTCGACGAGGTGCACGGGGTGCGGATTGCGGACCCGTACCGCTGGCTGGAGAACAGCGACGATCCGGAAGTCCGGGCGTGGACCGAACAGCAAAACGCGCTGACGCGGCGCTTGCTGGATCAGTTCGCGCCGCAGCGTGCCGAGCTGGCGCGCCGCCTCGAAGAGCTTCACGCCGCCAACGTCAGTTCGGTCCCCGTCATCTACGGCCAGCGCTACTTTTTCCTCAAGCGCGAGGGTCTGCAAAACCACGCCGTTCTGTACGTGTGCGAAGGGAGCCCCGCAGCGGAACCGCGCGTCGTGCTCAATCCCAACACGTTCAGCGAGGACGGAACCGTCGCCTTGGACTGGTGGTACCCGTCGCCGGACGGGTCATTGATCGCGTACGGCAAGTCGGTGGGCGGCAGCGAAAAGAGCACCTTGTACGTGCGGGACATCCGCACGGGGAAGGATCTCGACCTCGTGATCCCTCATACGCGTCATGCGGCAGTCGCGTGGGACGCCGATGGCCGGGGCTTCACGTACACACGCTATCCCGAGCCGGGCTCCGTGCCGGCGGGTGATGAAAACTACCATCGTCACGTCTTTTACCACAGGCTGGGCACCGACTGGCATGCGGACGCAAAAGTCTGGGGCGAAGGGCAACCCAAGGAAGTCATGGCCGACGTCACCGATTCGAGCGACTACCGCTACCAATTCTTGACCGTGGCCTGGGGCTGGGCGAGGAACGACCTGTACATTCGGCCTATGGGCGAAACCGAGTTCCGGCCAGTCATCACAGGGCAGGAAGCCCTCTCGTATGCGGACGCACTTGGAAACCGCCTGATTATCCGAACGAACTACAAAGCGTCCCGCTACCGCATCGTCGCCGCGCCGGTGGACGACCCTACCCCCGAACAGTGGCAGGAGGTACTGCCCGAGGAAGAGGGCGTCATCGATGCCTTCGCCATTGTGGGCGGCAAGCTGGTCGTCCGGCTAATGGAAAATGCGTACGCGCGGCTGCGGGTGCACGAGCCGGACGGGCGTTTGATCCGGGAAATCCGCTTGCCGACCCTCGGGTCCGTCGGGGGGCTCAGCGGTCGCCCGGAGCGTCCGGAGCTCTTTTTCAGCTTCGAGTCCTTCGCGTGGCCCCCCGTGGTTTTCCAGTGCGATCTACGCACGTACGAGCTGCACCAGATCGACCGTATGCCCGTGCGCATCGACCCGGAGCGCTTCGTCACCCGCCAGGTCTGGTTCCAATCGCGCGACGGCACGCGCGTGCCCATGTTTGTGACCCACCGGGCCGACCTCGCCCTGGATGGCCGCAATCCTGCGGTTCTGTACGGCTACGGCGGCTTCAATGGCAGTCAGAGCCCCTACTTCTATCGCGGTGGCATCCCGTGGCTCGAAGCGGGCGGCGTCTGGGCCGTGGCCAACATCCGCGGCGGCGGAGAATTCGGCAAGGCCTGGCACGACGCCGGTCGCCTCGAACGCAAACAGAACTGCTTTGACGACTTCATCGCCGCCGGCGAGAAGCTCATCGCCGACGGTTACACCTCGAAGGAACGACTCGGGGCTCGGGGCGGGAGCAACGGCGGGCTGCTCGTCGGCGCCGTTCTCGTGCAGCGGCCGGACCTGTTTCGCGCGATCCACTGTGCGGTTCCGCTGCTCGACATGGTGCGCTATCACAACTTCCGGATTGCCCGGTTGTGGATTCCGGAGTACGGCTCGGCCGAGGATTCTGAACAATTCAAGTATCTGTACGCGTACTCCCCATACCACCACGTCCGGCCCGGGACACCCTATCCCGCGGTGCTGCTGACGACCGCGGACAACGACAGCCGGGTCGACCCGATGCACGCCCGGAAGATGGCGGCCGCATTGCAGGCCGCCACGTCCAGCGACCGCCCCATCCTTCTGTGGGTCGAGACGCAGGCGGGGCACGGGGCCGGCAAGCCGCTGTCGAAATACATTCAGGACCAGCTCGACGTGTGGACGTTTTTCATGTGGCAACTGGGCGTGTTCGACGCCTCCGCCGCCTCGCAGCCCGGCCCCCCATGACTTCCCGCCAGACGTCGCCGCCCGAGCGTGAAGCGCGCCGCACGGTCCATTCGCAATCGGGCGCGCCGGCCGAGAAGCCCGGACGGACGTGGCGCGCCCGGCTCGTGACCGCCGGCGCGCGTGGACGCCTGCGACTGGGCGTCGGCCTGGCGGTCGTTCTGGTTCTCGTGGGGGCTGCCCATCGTCCCGTTTTCACGGCCGGCGCGCTGTCCTTCGACGACGGCCTGTACATCACCACCAATCCCCTCGTACAGCGTCCCGGCTGGACATCTGCGTGGCGGTTTCTGACCGAGGTCACCACACCGTCCACCGTCCGGGGCTATTACCAGCCGCTGACAATGATCTCCCTCATGCTCGATCAGGCGGCGGGCGGGCGGCCGGAGTTCCTTTACCCGTTTCACCGCACCAACTGGCTGTTGCACCTCGCGAATACGGCGCTGGTCATCCTTCTCATGTACAGTTTTTTCCGCTGTGAGCCCGCTGCGTTGCTGACAGGTTTGCTCTTCGGCCTTCATCCACTGACGGTCGAGCCGGTCGCGTGGCTCGCGGAGCGCAAGACCCTACTGGGCACCTTTTTCGCCCTGCTGAGCCTGCTTGCCTACACGCGGTATGCACGCTCCCAGCACGCCGGGCCATGGATCGTGGCCTGCGTCGCCTACGGGCTCGGGCTACTGGCCAAGCCCACCGTCACCCCCCTGCCGGCGGTCATGCTGCTGCTTGACGTCTGGCCGTTGGGGCGCGTCCGCGAGCACCGGCCCGCGACCTTCTGGCCCCTGGTCCGCGAGAAAACCCCGTTTTTCGTGCTCGGCACCGCTTCCGGCATCATCACGCTGGTTTCGCAGGCACGAACCGCGAGCCTCATACCGCCCACAGCGCATCCGCCGGGGTTTGTGCCGCTCGTTATTTGCCACAACATCGTTTTTTATCTCGTGAAGGTCTTCTGGCCCGTGACGGCCAGCGCCTTTCACCCGTTTCCCGCACCGCTGAGCCTGAGCCACCCGCTGGTTCTGGCAGGCGTGATCGGTACCGTTGTATTACTCTCGGGACTTGTGCTGGCGACGCGCTGGACGGTCGCGCCACTCATCGGCTGGTTGATCTTCTTTATCCTCGTGTTGCCCACCATGGGCATCATCGGCTTCACGATTGTCATCGCGGCCGACAAGTATGCTTATTTCCCGGTGCTCGGTCTCCTGCTGCTCGCGGCCGCTGCGCTGTCCCGTGTGTGGAATGGACATGCCGGCCGGCACGGGCTGTCGCGCGGGCTGCTCGGCTTGCTCCTATTGCTCGTGGCCAGTCAGGAGTGGCGGCTCACCGCGCGGACCTACGAACATTGGCAGGATACCGAACGTCTCACGCGATATATGCTCGCACACGCGCCTCAGGCGGATGCTGTTCACTACTCGCTGGGCGTGTGTCTCCTTGAGCGCGGACGCAAGGCTGAGGGGGCCGCGCACCTCCAGGAAGCTTTACGCCTGAACCCTGCCAACTGGATGGCGCACACGGAACTCGGGGCCCTGGCGCGACAGGCCGGCCAGCTCGACCGCGCCGTAGCACACTATCAGACCGCTTTGCAGATCGATCCGCAGCACGTTCCGGCGTGGAACAATCTGGCCAGCGTGCGACTCCAGCAGGGTCGTTATGAAGAGGCGCTGTCTGCGAGCAACGAGGCACTACACCTGCGCCCAGAGCATCACACCGCGCACCTCAACCGCGGGCTCGCGCTGATGGGCCTGCACCGATACGAGGAAGCCCGCGCCGCCTTCGAAGCTGCCCTGCGCCTCAAACCCGACTACACCCGCGCATGGGAGGAACTCGGCCACGCGCTTTTGCGGCTCGGGCAGCTTGACGCGGCCGCCGCGGCGTATCGCAGCGCCCTGCGCCTCGACCCGAACTCGCCGCAGGCCCGGGCCGGGTTGGACGCGGTCCAGCACGGAGCGAGCGCCACAATGCCTTGATCGGTCCCTTTCCTGTCACGCGCACGCCTTCCCGACGTCTAGCGCGGCAGCGATATGTCCAGAACCAGCGGCCGGTGGTCGGACAGACGGGTCCAGCGAAACCGGCAGTTCTCCACTTGCACGCCGCCGCCGACCCAGGCCTGGTCAAGGGTCAGCACCGGCAGCGGCAACGGCCAGCTCGCCCCGTATCCGCAGCCACGCATTTCAAACGCGTTCAGCAGGCGCTGGCGCAGGCGGGAAAACGCGGCCGCCTCCGCAGGTGTGTTGAAATCGCCCAAGACGACAACCGGTGTGCCCGCGATTTCGTCGACGGCTGCGCACAAATCGTATAGCGCTGGGACCCGCGAGTCTGTAATTCCGAGCGTCAGGTCGACCACGAATACGTGCAGGCGTTGACCAGCGAGGACGATCTCGCCCCGCACGTACCGGCCGTCCGCGCTGCGGTCGTTCGGCGCCAGATACCCGCTTTTGACGGCCACGACCTCGCCGCGCACGAGCAACGCGATCCCGTTGTGGTCGACCGTGACGCGGTACTCCGGCAAATGCTGGTTCCAGAAAGCCTCCATCTCCCGCGCGGCCTGCGCGCGTTCGGCGTGCACCGTTTTTCGATCGCGTCCGCGGCTCGGCACGTCCCGCGTCGATTCAACCAGGCCAATGACATCCGCGTCCCACTTCCGGAGTTCGCCGGCCAGGCGTTCCCAGCCGGCCTCGCCGTGGGCGACATTCCAGAATATCAGGCGACGGGACTCACTCGGCGTTCCCGTCCCGCGCGAATGCCCCCAACTCACGCGTCCGGCCCAGAGGAGGCATATCAGCCCCAGCGTCAGCATTCCGACCGCCACACGTCGCCGCCGGCCCGCCAGCCAGGCGAGGCCGGCCAGAATGAACAGACCGGCGAGGATGAGCGGGGGCGTGACGTAATAGCCGACCGTCCATAGCCCCGGCCACCGGTCTCGCACGAGCAAGCGGAGAGCCAAGCCGGTGCACGCCGCGGCCGACAGGACAACGCCCGGCGCGCTTCGCAGCGCCTGCCGCGCATAGCGCGGAACCGCTGCCCAGCCGGTCTTTTGCGCGGCGACCCACGCCGCGCGTCGACGCGCAACTTCCTTCTCGGCACTTTGCGGCCTGGCCATCCGCGCGCTCCGCTGACGCGCTGCTGAATCGGAATTCACAAACCTGCGGCGCGCTCGATCAGAACCCGCCACGCCAGTGCGAGACGCCCCTCCACTAGCGTGCGGGGTTCGGATGGCGCGCCGTCGAATCGTGACTCTTCATATAGATCATATCGGGACGTGCTCGGCCGGGCAGCGCGCGAAGCACTCGGCTTCTCTTGAACGCATCGCCCATGTAGGCGAGACGGGCGCGTTTGGCCGAGCTGGGCTCGCCTGTCCTGCGGGCGCGGCAGCAGTGCTGGGTGCTCGATGCGCTTGTAGGCTCGACCCGCCGCCGGATAATGACCGTATATGGCACGTCGCATCCGCCACCGGCTGCTGTTCGTCCTGGTGCTCGGCATTGTTGCCAGCGGTGCCGCCGCTGTCGGCATGTGGCCGGAGGCGTGGCGCCCGGTGCTTGCGGCAACGGCGGGCTCGGCGGTCGTCGCAGTGGTATGCGGGCGCGTGCTCCGCCGACACCTGACAAACACGTTGGGGCGTCTCCGGCGCGTCGCAGACGATGTGGCCGAAGGCCGGCCCGTACCGATTCTGCCGGTACGGCCCGGCGACGACCTGTACAAGCTGAACGCGGCGATCAATCACCTGGCGCTGCGGCTTGCGGAAGCCCGCGAAAAGGAGGAAGGACTGCGCGAGGAGCTGCGCCGGCGCGAGCGACTGGCCGTCCTCGGCGAACTGGCAGCGACGGTGGCCCATGAGGTGAACAACCCCCTCGACGGTGTGCAGAACTGCGTTCGCATTCTGCGGCGCTGCCTCGACGACCCGGTGCGCAGAAGCGAAATGCTCGACTTGGTCGACAATGGTCTGGGGCGGATCGAGCTGATTGTCCGCCGGCTCCTCACCTTGGCCCGCGAACACGTCGTACGCCCCGCGGCCGCCCGGCTGCGTGACGTCGTTGCCGGGGCGGTTCAAATCGTGGCCCCCACGCTTGCGGGTCGCGCAATCTACATCCGGGAACACATCGAGACCGAGAACGATTACGCTCTGGTCGACGCGCCCTTGCTGGAAGGCGTGTTTGTGAACCTGCTTCGCAATGCGGCGGACAGCATGCCGCAAGGCGGCGAGATCACCGTGACGATCCGTCCCGCCGCGGACTTCGACGCAGTCGACGGAAAAAAGGCGGGCCTGTGCGTGGACGTCGCGGATCGCGGCTGCGGCATCCCGCCGGACATTCTGCCCCACATTTTTGAGCCGTTTTTCACGACCAAGAAGGGCGGTCGCGGCACGGGTCTGGGACTGGCCATTGCGAGCCGCATCGTCGATGCACACGAAGGCACGCTGAGCGTCGCGGCGCGGGCGGGGGGCGGTACCGTGTTCACCGTGCGGCTGCCGGCCGCCGAGGTCAGCAGCGCTCTGGCTGACGCAGTGCGGGCCGCCACCCAGCCGGCGCGGCCGGGACCGGCGTTGCAGGCACCGCGTTCTGGGTGAGACGGGCTACTCCGCGGCGGGCCCTACCCGCACAGTCGGGTTCCAACCTGTCGCCTGCGTGGCGGCGCGTCGCTGTTCAGCGACTGCGGCCGCCCATACAATCGCAACCGGGGCGGTCGGGAGCTTGTGCAGGAGGTCCGGGCATGATCGAGCTGCTGAAAAAGACGCTGCTGACGGGCGTCGGGCTGACGCTGATGACCAAGGACAAGGTCGAGGAGCTCGCCCGCGAAATCGCCAAGACTGCGCAGATGTCCAAAGACAAAGGCGACGAGTTCGTGAAGGAAGCGGTGGCGCGGGCCGAGAAAGGCCGGACGGACCTCGAAGCGACGGTTCAGCGGCTGGTCGATGACGCGGTTCGCAAGGCCCACCTGCCAACGCGCGACGAGTTCGCCGCGCTGGAGGCGCGCGTCGCGCAGCTCGAGCAGAATGCGGCGGGCCGGCCCGGGTAGGTCAATTCGCGGCCGTCGCAGCCCCGTGTGCACGCTCCGCCACGCGCTCGCATGCACCGCGAGGCCCGTTCGTTCGGAAAGGGTGGGCTCGTGCCTATGCCGATCATGATCCGGCGACTCGGCCTGGTTTCCCGCACCTACCGGCACGTCAATCGGTACCGGCAGGTCCTCGGCGTGCTCATCAAGTACGGGTTCGGGGACCTGGTCGACCGCCTGCGGATCGCACAATACCTGGAGGTCGGGCTCCAGATGATTTCCCGCGAGCGGCGGGAGCACGTGGCGGGATTGAGCAGCGCTCAACGCGTGCGCATGGCACTCGAAGAACTCGGCCCGACGTTCATCAAGCTCGGGCAGGTACTGTCCACTCGCCCGGACCTGCTGCCACCGGACTTCATCGAAGAACTCGCGCGACTCCAGCAGCAGGTCCCGCCCTTTCCGTTTGAGCAGGTGCGGCAGATTGTCGAGACGGAGCTGAAGCGGCCGCTGACGGCCAGCTTCACGCGGTTCGACCCCGTGCCGATGGCGGCGGCGTCGATCGGACAGGTCCACCGCGCCGTACGGTTCGACGGCGAAGAAGTCGTGGTCAAGGTCCAGCGGCCGAACATCCGCGCCGTGATCGAGGTGGACCTGGAAATCCTGCACCATCTCGCCGTATTGGCTGAACGTCACCTCGAGGGCTGGCGACACCACCGGCCGAGCCGGATCATCGAAGAGTTCGCGCGGGTCATCGACCGCGAGCTGGACTTCACGGTCGAGGCGGCCCATCTGGAACGCTTCGCGAACCTCTTCGCAGACGACGACAGCATCTATGTCCCAAAGGTATTCCGGGACATGACTACGCAGCACGTCCTGACGCTCGAGTACGTGGACGTGATCCCGGTAATGAACCTGGACCACCTGCGGGCAGCCGGACTCGACCCCAAGGTCCTCGCCCGACGGGGCATCGAGCTGACCCTGAAGCAGATTTTCGTGCATGGCTTTTTCCATGCCGACCCGCATCCGGGCAACGTTTTCGCGCTGCCCGGCAATGTGGTCTGCCTGCTCGACTTCGGGATGATGGGGCGCCTCGACCGGCGCAGCCGCGAGCGGTTCGCCGATCTGGTGTATGCCGTCGCCGTCCGCGACGAAACGGCAGCCACGCGGGCGTTGTTGCGGCTGACGGAGCGAAACGGCAGCGAGCCGGACCCGGCACGTCTCGAACGCGAACTGGCGGAGTTCATCGACACACACATTCCCCCGCACCTGCGTGAACTGAACTTCGGCCGCCTGGTGCGTGAGTTGCTGAACCTGGTGGCGCGGCACGGGCTGTACATCCCCCCGGACATGGTCACGATGATGAAGGCCGCCGCCACGGCGGAACAGCTCGTCGCGCGCCTCGACCCGGAAGCGAACGTGATCGAGGCGGCCGCACCGTATGTGCGACGACTGAAGCTCGCGCGAGCACAGCCGCGGCGAGTGCTGCAAGATGCCGTGGCCTACGGCAGCGAATTGCTGGAGCTGGCCCAGGAGATTCCCGGCGGTCTACGGGACCTGCTGCGGCTGGCCAAACGCGGCGATCTGAAGATCGGTTTCGAACACCGCGGACTGGAGCACATGCTCGATGTGCATGAGCGCATCTCGAACCGCGTGTCGTTCGCGATTGTGGTGGCAGCCCTGATCGTGGGTTCCTCGCTGATCGTGCAGTCGCGATTGCCGCCGACGTGGCACGACATGCCGGTCATCGGGCTGCTCGGATACCTGGCCGCCGGGGCCCTGGGCTTCCTGCTGCTGGTTTCGATTCTGCGACACGGGCGGCTGTGAATGACCGGCCTCGTCAGACGGGCAACGCCGCTCCCAACCCCCCGACCGAGGGTCTGCGCGCGGCAGCGCCCGGAACCTCTGGACGCCACGAACGTGCGGCGTATAAGGGCCCTGGACGGCGCCCTTGGCGCGGCGCGCGTTTGTCCGTTCTATATCCGGGCGTGCATCGGTAGCGCGGGCGGCGCTCGGCGAGTAGGCCGTATGCGCGGGACGCCTCGTTATCCGATGCAGACCGGGCCGACACCTGTTCGGCGCGCAGGGCGCCCGGGGCTTCGGCGGCGCGTTTCAGGGCACGCGTGACCAAACTGGTGCAGACGCTGATGGACGGTCTGGCCGTAGGAGGCCTGTACGCCCTGGTCGCGCTCGGCTACACGATGGTGTACGGCATTCTGAAGTTCATCAACTTCGCGCATAGCGACGTCTTCGTGCTTGGCGCGTGGCTGTCGTTCACCGTCGCGGTTCACCTGCTCGGCCTGGGCCTGAGCTCAGCCGGCGCCGTGGCCGCACCCTGGTGGGCACTGCCCGTCGTGCTCATCAGCGCCATGGCGGCCTGCGGGGTGGCGGGTTTCCTGATCGAGCGGCTGGCATACCGCCCACTGCGGAATGCGCCCCGGCTGAATGTGCTGATCACTGCGATCGGCGTGTCGCTGCTGCTTCAGAACACCGGACAGCTACGCATCTTCTTCGGCCCGTATCCCAAGCGGATGCCGACGCTGGTGCCCGACGTCGCGCTGGGCCAGATCGCGGGCGTGCGCATCCCACTGGTGGATGTGCTGGTAATCGCCACGGCGTTGCTCCTGATGCTGGCGCTGGAGTGGCTCATCTTCCGCACGAAGCTGGGACGCGCCATGCGCGCGGTCTCCTTCGACACGAGCATCGCGGCCCTGATGGGTGTCAACGTTAACCGCGTGATCTCGTTCACGTTCGTGCTCGGATCGGCCCTGGCGGCCGCCGCCGGCCTGCTCTACGGGCTGAAGTACCCCGCCGGCCTCAAGCAGCCCGCGGACACGTCCTGGGTCATGATGGGCCTCAAAGCGTTTGTGGCGGCAGTCGTGGGCGGAATCGGCAACGTCCGCGGCGCCATGCTGGGCGGGCTGCTGATCGGCCTGCTGGAGTTCTTCGGCGTCGCGTATTTCGACCCGCTGTACCGCGATGTATATGTCTTCTCGCTGCTGATCCTGGTGCTCTTGTTCCGTCCGACCGGCATACTGGGCCGGCCCGCTGTTGAGAAAGTGTAGAACGCGGCATGTCGTCTGTACCCCGGGCCTGTGCTGAGCCAACGCTGAACCCGCCGGGGTGGACAGTGCTCCCGCGCAACCTCGGACCGCTGGCGGTCGGCCTGGCGCTGGCAACGCTCCTGCACTTCGGGATTCAGCCGCAAGCCGGCGCGTTTCCGACCAAGGTGATGCTGGACGCCGGCATCAACATCATGCTGGCTGTGTCCCTGACCCTGGTGAACGGCTTTACCGGGCAATTCTCCATCGGTCATGCCGGCTTCATGGCTTTGGGGGGCTACGCCGCGGCTGCCGTCACCTACTACGGCTCGTACCGCCTGTGGGGCAGCCCCGACTTCCACGGCGGACTGCTGAGCTGGACCGTCAGCCAAGGTACGTTTCACGGCCCTCTGCTGGCAGGCGGGGATGGGCTGTTCCTGCTGGGCTGTCTGGTCGGCGGATTGGTGGCGGCGGGAGCCGGGTACGTGGTCGGGCTGCCATCGTTACGACTCCGCGGCGACTACCTGGCGATCGTCACTTTGGGGTTCGGCGAGATCGTGCGTGTGCTCATTCAAGCCTCGCGTCATCAGCTTTTTTCGGCGGAGGAGGTCCGCGCCACGCCGCTCGTCAAGTTGGCCACGATGCTCGGCGGGTCCCTCGGGTTCATCAGCCTGCCCTTCTATACGACGCTGTTCTGGGTATACACGCTCACGGCCCTGACGCTGATCGTGACATACCGCATCAAACAGTCCAGCTACGGCCGGGCATTCCTTTCGATCCGGGAAGATGAGACGGCGGCCGAAGCGTTGGGCGTCCACACGACACGCTACAAAGTCCGGGCCTTCGTGCTGGCGGCCTTCTTCGCCGGGGTGGCCGGCGCCCTGTACGCGCACTCGATCGGCTCGATCAACGCGGGCGAACTGGGATTCCAGAAATCGTTCGACCTGGTCATCATGGTGGTGCTCGGCGGCATGGGGTCGATCTCCGGCTCGACGCTGGCGGCGATCCTGCTTACGATCCTCCCGGAGGCGTTGCGGAAAGTCACCGACTACGCCAACCTCTATCTGCCACCCGAGTACGCGCTGCCCGATCTGCGAATGATCATCTATTCGCTTGCGCTGATTCTGATGATGATTCTGCGACCGCAGGGTCTTCTGGGACTGCATGAGGTCTGGGATCTCTGGGGACGCAGAGCGCGCCGTGCCCGGGCGGCCCCAGCCCCGGCCGGGGAGGGCCCCGCATGACGCCGCTATTGGAAGTCGAGCACCTGTCGGTCGCATTCGGCGGCCTCAGGGCCGTGCAGGACTTCAACCTGGCGCTGGCAGCGGGCGACCTTCAGGGCCTGATCGGACCCAACGGAGCGGGCAAGACCACGGTCTTCAACCTTCTCACCGGTGTCTACCGACCGGACCGTGGCACCGTGCGGCTCGAAGGCCGGACGCTGACAGGCCTGCGGCCTCATCAGGTAGCCGCCGCAGGAATCGCCCGCACGTTCCAGGCCAACCGCCTGTTCGCAGACCTGAGCGTGCTCGACAACGTGCGCATCGGCTGCCAACTGCGCTCTGCACGTGGGCTGACGGCGACGGTCTTCCGATCGTCGACCCAAGTCGGGGCCGAGCGACGGATTCGCGCCCGGTGTGAGCAGCTTCTGGAGATCTTCGGCCTCGCCGAGCGCCGGGACGAACTTGCCCGCAACCTGCCCTATGGCGACCAGCGACGGGTCGAGATGGCCCGGGCGCTGGCCACCGAACCGAAGGTACTGTTGCTGGATGAGCCCGCGGCAGGCATGCATCCGCAGGAAAAACTGATGCTACGCGAGCTGATCCGCAGCGTCCGGCGCCAGTTCGGCGTCACGATTTTACTGATCGAGCACGACATGGGCGTCGTAATGGACATCTGTGAGCGCATCACAGTGCTCGATTACGGCGTGACCATTGCGGCCGGTACGCCGCAGGAGATTCAGAACGACCCGCGGGTGATCGCGGCGTACCTGGGTACGGCGCAGGCAGAGGAGACCTCTGGCAAGAGCGTTGGTGGGGATATGGCAGGTTCGTCCGTGTCTTAAGGTGGGCCGGCCCATGGCGCTGTTGGAAGTTCGCGATCTGCACGTCCACTACGGAGCGGTGCACGCCTTGCGGGGTATCACTCTGACGGTCGAGGCTGGGCAGATCGTGACGCTGATCGGAGCGAACGGCGCAGGCAAGTCCACGACCCTGCGCGCGGTTTCCGGCCTGCTCCGACCTTCCAACGGTGACATCCTGTTCGACGGCCGCTCGCTTGTCGGACGGCTGCCGCACGAGATTGTGCAGATGGGCGTGGCTCACGCTCCGGAAGGACGCGGCATTTTTGCGAACTTCACGGTGGCGGAGAACCTGGAGATCGGGGCGTACGCCCGCCGGGATCCCGCCGGCATGGCCCGCGACCGGGAATGGGCCTTGTCGCTGTTCCCGCGCTTGCGGGAGCGTCTGCGTCAGAGTGCGGCCACGCTGTCCGGCGGCGAGCAGCAGATGCTGGCGATCGCCCGCGCCCTGCTGGCCCGCCCGCGGCTGCTGCTCCTCGACGAGCCATCCCTCGGGCTGGCGCCGCAGGTCGTGCAGACGATCTTCCGGATCATCCGGGAGATCAACGCCGCCGGCACGACCATCCTGCTCGTGGAGCAGAATGCCCACATGGCCCTGCGGACGGCCCACGTGGGATACGTATTGGAAGTCGGGCAGATCGTCCTGCACGCCCCCGCCGCCGAGCTGATCGCCAGCGATCAGGTGCGGCGAGCGTACCTGGGGATCGCGTCGTAGAGAGTGTTGAGGATGGAGAAAACGAGGCTGTCTGTCGTCGTCCCACGAATTGTCGGCGCCGGGTGCGCCGACTAGCATAGCGGCCCGGGTTGGCGCGGTCGGGCGTCCAACGACGACACATCCCGGCACGGTGAAACGGAGAACCCGTAAGCATGGCACGGCCGGCTGAACATTGGGGTACGCGGATCGGCGTGATCATGGCAGTCGCCGGATCCGCCGTCGGACTCGGGAACTTCCTGCGGTTTCCCGGTCAGGTGGTGAACAACGGCGGCGGTGTGTTCATGATCCCATATTTCTGCGCCCTGCTGCTCCTGGGCATTCCGGTCTGCTGGGCCGAGTGGACGCTCGGTAAGGCGGGTGGACGCCTGGGCTATCATTCCTGCCCCGCTATTCTGGGGGCCGTGGGGCGGCATCGGGCATGGCACTACGTGGGCGCCCTGGGTCTGCTCATGCCCACTGTCGTCTACGTGTACTACGTGGTAATCGAATCCTGGTGCCTGGCCTACGCCTGTCACTACGCGCTCGGTCGCATCGATCTCGGAACGGTGCCTGGTGAGTACGTGGCGCGGAGTGCGGAGTTCTTCCAACGAATGGTCGGCACCGATCAGGACGGAGTGATGATCGCGGGCGGGCTTCATCCGAGCGTCTGGTTCTGGATGGTGACGTTCGCGCTCAACTTCTTCCTGATCTATCGCGGAATCTCCCGTGGCATCGAGAAGTTCTGCAACATCGCCATGCCCGTTATGGCGCTGTGTGCCGTGGCGGTGCTGGTCCGCGTGCTGACACTGGGCACGCCCGACCCGACCCGGCCCGAGCAGAACGTGCTCAACGGCCTCGGCTTCATGTGGAACCCCAAGCCGGTTCATGCCGGCGAAAACTGGCTGACCAGTCTGGCTGAACCCAAGGTGTGGCTGGCCGCGGCCGGGCAGATCTTCTTTACGCTGTCCGTCGGCTTCGGCGTCATCATGAACTATGCGAGCTATCTGCGGCCGAAAGACGACATCGTGCTGTCGTCGCTGACGGCGTCGGCGACGAATGAGACCTTCGAGGTCTGCCTCGGGGGACTCATCACCATCCCGGCGGCGTTCGTGTTTCTCGGGGCGACCGGGGCGGTGGGCGGAACCTTCGGCCTCGGGTTCAACACGTTGCCGGTCGTATTCGAGTACATGCCTGCCGGGCGGCTGTTCGGTTTCGTATGGTTCTTCATGCTGTTTCTGGCCGCCATCACCAGCTCACTCTCCTTGCTTCAGCCCGTGATCGCGTTCCTGGAGGAAGCCCTCCATGTGGGCCGGCAGGCCTCCGTCACGATCCTCGGCCTCGTCACCGCCCTGGGCAGCCTTTTCGTCATCTACTTCAGCCGCGACCTGGCCGCGCTGGACACGCTGGACTTCTGGACCGGCAACGTGGGGATCTTCCTGCTCGGGACACTGGAAGTCATCATGCTGGCGTGGATCTTCGGTGCCCGCCGCGGCCACGCGGTCGCCCAAGAAGGGGCCGAACTCCGTCCGCCCGCGTGGATGTTCACCGTGGTGATGCGGTACATCACACCCGCGTACCTGTTGCTCGTGTTCGCGTTGTGGTGCTACTGGAATGCACCTGCATACCTCAAAACGCTCGCGCGGGGTGGCGTGCCCCTGCTGTCAGTAGCCGTCATCGTTACCATCCTGGTGTTCTTCCTGCTGATGGTTCACCTGGCCAGCCGCCGCTGGGGACCGATGCTGGCACGAACACGCGATGTCGTCGTCATGGGTGGGTCGGAGGACGGAACGTGACGCTGGCGGGCTGGATCTTCATGCTCTGCTCCCTCTTGCTCGTGCTTGGAGCGTCGATCTTCTGCTACGCGCGGGTGCTGTCCAGCTCCGCGGCGACCGAGCACATGCACGCCCCCCTGGACATCGACACCGGCGACCGGCAGGACTGAATCGCCGCGCAGAGTATCTCGCCGCTGGTGCCCCGCCCACTCCACGTGTCCCCGTGGATGCTTTCGTGCTATCCTGACAGCCGATGGAGGTGCCACAGGAGATCTTCGAAAACGGACCGCTCTTTCGCGGCCATGTCGTGCACGTCGCGGACCGGACTGTGGCCGCCCGCTGGGGTCCCATGCTGCGTCAGGCCCTGCGCACCTTCGCCGCGAGCGGCACGCGGGTGACCCTCATCACCGACGACACCGCCACGCTCACCGCCTTGGAAAGCAGCACAGTAGCTTGTCGGCGTATTGCCGCGCTGGGGGGCTGGCACACGTGGCGGGTCGAGGCGGTGTTGCGTAACCGGCTTGACGCGCCGTGCGACCTGCTGCATCTGTGGGGGACCACGGGGCTGCACTGGATCCAGCGCTGGGCCCGAAAGACCCGCGCCGGCCTGCTGATTCACGCCCTCAGTACACCGGATGTGCACCGGCTCGCACGCACTGTGCTGTCCGAGCGGATACAGGTCGCGCTGATCGCCCGTCGCCTGGCCTCTGCGAACGCGACCGGATGGCGGGTGATTTCCCCGGGCGTGGGGCTTCCGCGTCGCCCGGTGGACCTGCGCACCGGGGAACGGACGTTGGCCGTATTGTGCGCCACCACGCTCGACGAGCACAGCGGCGTGCCCGTATTGCTCGACGCACTCGCGCAACTGCGCGCCCGACAATGCGACGTGCAGGCCGCGGTGGTGGGCACCGGACGGGCAGCAAGCACCCTGTGGCGGCAGATCCGCGCACGCCAGGTGCACGAAAACTGCGTGCTGATCGATGACCCACACTTGTGGGAAAAAGGGCTGCCGGGAGCCGACGTCTGCGTCGTGCCGGCGCGGCAGCGCGAGCTGTGGCTCACGCCACTGCTGGCCATGGGACTGGGAAAGCTCGTGATCGCGTCGCGCGACCAGCCAGCCGAGTGGTTCATCGAAGGTCGCACCTGCTGGGAGTTCACGCCCGGCTCGGCCGTCGAACTGGCTTACCTGCTTACCCGCGCGATGGAGCAGCCGCAGCAGGTACGCGAGACAACGGAGAGCGCTGCGGAGTATTTCCACTCCCGGCACACGGTGGCCAGTCTGATCGGGAACCTCGCCGAAGCATACCGGAACCTCGCCTCGCAACCCGGGGCGGCGGTCTTCCCCGGAGGAACCTCATGAGCACGGAACCCTCGGCGGTGCATGGCGGCTCGTTGGCAGCCGTGCTCAACCTGGTTCTGCCAGGCGGCGGGCTGATCGTGCTGGACTCGATCGGGTCGGGGCTCATCGTTGGGTTGTTGTTCGTAGCGTGCGCAAACTTCGCGCTGGTGTCGGTATTGCTGTTCCCAGACGACTTTTCGCCGACTGTCCAAGCCCTGGGTGTCGGACTGGCGGCCGGGAGCTACGTGGGTGCGCAGGTGCGTCTGGCGAAGGCGCTGCGCCGCGCGCGGACCCGCGCCTTCGAAACCTGGCGCCGAGGTGTGCTGTGGACGACGCGCATTCTGCTGGAGCGCGGCGAACATGGCGCAGCGCGCGACGCCATCTTGCCGCTGGCGCAAGCCGCCCCGGACGACCTGCTGGTCCAGTACCGGCTGGTGCAGGCGCTGGTCGCCGCCGGCGAGCTGCCGGACGCTCGCGCTGCCTGCGAGCGACTCAAGCGGCTGGATCGCCGGGGAATCTACCGCGCGCAGGTGCGGGACATTGAGCAGCAGCTCGTGCAACGCGCGGACGAAACGGGTAATGCGTTGCACGGCTGAAGCGCGCGGGGCGGACAGGCCGGCGACTGGCGCGCGCTGGGCGACGTATTGAGCGGGGCGGCGTGGACGGTCGATAACATCTTCTGTCGCGGAGCGGCAAGTTGCTGCTGTCTGCGACCGGACATACAATCAACGCGTACCGGACGGTACCTGGAGTCCCACCACGGGTCGGGCGTAGTAAAACGTAACCTCGTGGCGGGCGGGAGCTTGTGAGCATGTTTGAACGCTTCACCGACCGCGCACGCAAGGTGATGGCCCTGGCCAATCAGGAAGCCCAGCGGTTCAATCATGAGTACATCGGGACCGAACACATCCTGCTCGGACTGGTGAAGGAAGGGTCGGGCGTGGGGGCCAACGTGCTCAAGAACCTCGGCGTGGACCTGCGCAAGGTCCGCATGGAGGTGGAGAAGCTCGTCAAGAGCGGCCCCGAAATGGTCACCATGGGCAAGCTGCCCCAGACGCCGCGTGCCAAGCGGGTCATCGAATACGCCATCGAAGAGGCCCGGAACCTCAACCACAACTACGTTGGCACTGAGCATTTACTGCTCGGACTGCTGCGCGAGCAGGACGGCGTGGCCGCCCAGGTGCTCATGAACCTCGGCCTCAAGCTCGAGGAGGTCCGGGAGGAAGTCCTCAATCTGCTGGGGGCGGGCGCGGAACCGGAAGAACCGGCGGCGACCGCCCAAGCAGCGGAACCCGTCAAGGCAGGCAAGAGCAAGACGCCGGCCCTCGATTCGTTCGGTCGCGATCTGACTGAGCTGGCGCGGGAAGGCAAGATCGACCCGTGCATCGGTCGGCAGGCAGAAATCGAGCGCGTCATCACGGTCTTGTGCCGTCGGGTCAAGAACAACCCCGTCCTGCTGGGCGAGGCCGGCGTCGGGAAGACGGCGATCGTGGAGGGACTCGCGCAGAAGATCGTCAACCGCCAGGTCCCGGAGCTGCTGTTCGACAAGCGGATCGTGATTCTCGACCTGGCCCTGATGGTGGCGGGCACCAAGTACCGCGGGCAGTTCGAGGAGCGCATCAAGGCTGTCATGAACGAGGTTCGCCGGGCGCGCAACGTGATCCTGTTCATCGACGAGCTGCACACGCTGGTCGGGGCCGGCGGGGCGGAAGGCGCGATCGACGCCTCTAACGTCCTGAAGCCGGCGCTGTCGCGCGGCGAAATCCAATGCATCGGCGCGACGACCTTCGACGAGTTCCGCAAGTACATCGAGAAGGACGCCGCCCTGGCCCGGCGTTTCCAGCCCATCCACGTGGATGAGCCGTCGCTGGAGCACACGCTGGAGATTCTGAAGGGGCTGCGGGACCGGTATGAGGCACACCACCGCGTGCAGTTCACGGATGCCGCGCTGCGGGCCGCGGCCGAGCTGTCGCACCGCTACATCACCGGTCGCGTGCTGCCGGACAAGGCCATCGACGTCATTGATGAAGCGGGCGCGCGGGTGCGCATCAAGAGCATGACGACGCCGCCGGAGCTGGCCGACCTCGAGCGGGAAATCGAGCGGTTGACAGCGGAGAAGGACGAGGCGGTCAAGAACGCGGACTACGAGCGGGCCGCGGAGCTGCGCGACCGCTGCGAGTCGCTGCGGCTGAAGAAGGAAGCGATCCAGCGCGACTGGAAGAATGTAGCCAAGGAAACCGAGGGCATCGTCGATGAGGTCGTCATCAGCGAGGTCGTCAGCCGCATGACCGGCATTCCGCTGACGCGGCTGGAGAAGGAAGAAGCGGCCCGGCTGCTGGAGCTGGAAAACGAGCTGCACAAGAAGGTCATCAGCCAGCACGAGGCGATCAGCGCGATCGCGCGGAGTGTACGGCGCAGTCGCAGCGGCCTGAAGGACCCAAACCGCCCGATGGGTTCCTTCATTTTCCTGGGGCCATCGGGCGTGGGGAAGACGCTACTCGCCAAGACACTGGCGGAGTTCATGTTCGGCGACGAGGACGCGCTGATCGTCATCGACATGTCCGAATACATGGAGAAGCACAACGTCAGCCGGCTGATCGGCGCCCCGCCTGGTTATGTCGGCTACGAGGAGGGTGGGCAGCTCACGGAGCGGATCCGCCGACGGCCGTATGCGGTCGTGCTGCTGGACGAGATCGAGAAGGCGCACCCGGACGTCTTCAACATGCTGCTCCAGATCATGGAGGAGGGGCGGCTGACGGATTCATTCGGGCGGCACGTGGACTTCCGCAACGTGATCCTGATCATGACCAGCAACATCGGCGCGGAACGGATCATGAGCCAGGACCCGTTCGGGTTCATGAAACGCGACGAGAACGTCACGTACGAAAAGATGAAGGAAATGCTGATCTCGGAGCTGGAGCGGCACTTCCGCCCCGAGTTCATCAACCGCATCGACGAAGTCGTGGTCTTCCACAAACTGACGCATGCGGACATGCTTCAGATCGTCGATCTGGAGATCGCCAAGGTCGCCGCCCGGCTCAAGCAACGCGACCTCAGCCTCGAACTCACACCCGACGCGAAAGAGTACCTGGTCGAGCTGGGCACCGATGAGAAGTTTGGCGCGCGTCCGCTGCGGCGGACGATCTCCAGCCGCATCGAGGATCCCCTCAGCGAAGACATTCTGCGCGGCAAGTACAGCGGCAAGAAGATTATCCGCGTGAGCGTCGCCGGCGAAGGTGACCAGCGGCACTTCGTCTTCGAGGGCGTGGACGAAGCGCTCCCGCCCGAAGGCAAGAAGCCGGAGCCCGTCACCAGCGCCGAGACAACGTAATCCTGTCTTTCGTTCGCGTCCGTAGCGTCAACGGTTCCGCAGCGGGCCCCTGGCGCGGCTCTATGACCATTCGCGACTCCGAGACGCGCCATCGGAACCCCGCACGCCGGTGTGGGGCGGTCCCGCGACGCGCGCGGCGGGTTCTGGTCGAGCGCGCGGCCAGTTTGCGAACTTCGACTCAGCGCACCCGGCGCAGAAAAACGTGCCGCGCTCTACGACACGCCCGCGGCTGGCTTCGCGTGCGCGGGCGGGTTGCCAGCCTGTGGGCGCACGGTACGATGCAGACTGTTCGGTCCGGCCAGAGGGTCGATGGCCCATGCGCGCTCGCGAGACATTACTGTACGCCACAGTGGCCGACCTTCGGCTGGGCCCCCGCGTCCTGGAGTCGAGCTCAGGCGGTCTGCTGGTGACCGAGCACGGGGGCCGCGTGCTCGGGGTCTTCCTCGATGTCGCGGCCGACAACCTCTTGCGGGTCCACCCTGAGGTGCTCGCCGGTGGTGAGCAGGCCCGCAGTTTCTTCGAGACCGATGAGTGGAACCTGGGCGGAGACCGCCTCTGGCTGTCCCCGGAGCTCGAGCTGCACTTCCGCGATGCGGAGCATCCCACGCCGGAGGCGTACGACGTGCCTCCTGAAATCGACCCGGGGCGGTACACCGTTGTGCAGGCTTCGGAGCACGCCGTGCAACTGGAAATTGCTGGCGAGCTGGTGAACCGCCGATCCGGGCGGCCATTCCGGTTTCACGTGCGTCGGACGATCGGCTTGTGTCCGGCGCCGTGTGACACAATGGAGGTGAGCTACATCGGGTACGCGTTGTCGTCGGAGCTGCGGATTCCCGAAGTGGACCGTCCGGAGGCGCAGTACGGGCTCTGGCAATTGCTGGAAGTTGCGCCCGGGGGCACAGTCTGCATCCCTGTGCAGCGCCCGCCGGAGCTGGTGGACTACTTCGGCACCGGCATAGCTGGCCACGTGCGTACACGACCGTATGCGGTGGAGTTTCCGGTCACAGGCATCGGCCGCCACAAACTCGGGCTGCGCGCGGCCGATACACATGGCTTGATGGCATATTGGAAAGTGCAGCCGGACGGGACGGCGACGCTGATCGTCCGACAGTGCAGCGTCTTCCCGGGTGAGGTCTACGCCGATTACCCGGCCGGGCAGCCGCAACGCCGGGACATCGCTCTGCAATGCTACACCGGGGCCGACGACGGCGGGGGATTCGGGGAGCTGGAGTATCACACCCCTGCCGCCCGGGCGGAGAACTTCTTCCTCGTCCGCGACGAGAGCCGCACGTGGTGCTTCGGCGGCTCGCCCGAACGGGTCGGCCGGATCGCGACCGAGCTGCTCGGCGTTCCCTTCCCGTCGTGAACCGGGCTTCCACTGCCAAGCGGACTATACTGAAGCAGTTGTGCGGGCCCGAATCGTCCCTGCGTTCGAGAAGCTCCATGCGCTGCGGCATCTTTCTCCGTCTCGCGGCCGCCGTGCCGGCGTGTCTGTGGGCGGGCTGCGCCACTGACAGCGGTGTGCCGTTGCCGGCCGATTACGCGGCGGCCCCTACAGCGAGCGGCACGCGTCTGGTGGCGCGGCTGGTACATATCACCGACACACACCTGGTAGACACCTTGTCGCCCGCGCGATTCGCGGGGGCCGATCCGCTGATCCGCAGCGCGTGGCGTCCTCAGGAGGCATATTCCACGCAAGTTCTCGACGGGATCGTCCGTGCGATCAACCGGCAACATGCAAGCGGACGCCGCATCGACTTCGTCGTCCACACCGGCGACGCGTGCGACAACGCGCAGCTCAATGAGCTGCGCTGGCTGGTGGCGGTACTGGACGGGGAACGCGTCATGCCGCTATCGGGGCCGGACGATCGCCCGGTCGGCGCCCGGCCCGTTCCGACGCTCGACCCTTACCAGCCTTTTGACGCGCAGGGGCTGTGGCGCGCGGGCGTGCACGGCGACGCCCCGTCGATTGACTGGTATATCGTGCGGGGCAATCACGATGCGTACGCATTGGGAGTCTTCCCCATCGTGGAAGGAACTGGCGGCGTGCGCTGGGCCCCCCTACCGCTCGAGCAACGCCCCGGGTTCGTCGCGCCGGTGCGGCTGGATCCCGAATCGTGGCTTGCATACGGCAACGTGACGCCGGCTGCACCCGGCCCACCGCCGGCGCTGACTTTTCCGCGCTTGGTAGCACCTAGTCGGCAACGCCGGTATCTCGACGCAGCAGACTACAAGGCGGTTTTAGGGGCTTCGACAAGCACTCCGCGCGGTCACGGCTTCAGCGCGACCGGCCCTGCGGCGACCTGGTATAGCGTCAGCCCCGCGCCCGGCGTGCGACTGATCGGCCTCGACACGACCACCGCGGTCAACGTCGCTCCGGCCTCGGTGCACAGCGAAGGAGCACTGACGCGGGCGCAGCTCGACTTCCTGTCGGCGGAACTCGCCGCAGCGGTCACCCGCGCCGAGCTGGTCATCGTGGCTACCCACCACCCCAGCGCCAGCCTGAGCCCGCTATGGGGCAGCGAGGTTTCCCCGGAAGAGCTACGGGCCGTCCTGCGCGCGTGTCCGAACGTGGTCGTGCACCTTTGCGGTCACACGCATCGGCACCACGTGAGCGACCAAGGCGGCTATCTGGAGATCGAGACCGCCTCGACCCTGGACTGGCCGCAGGAAGCGCGGCTCATCGAGCTGTGGCAGGACGACGCAACCGGCGAGGTCATTGTCGCCTATGAGGTTTTCTCGCATCTGGACGAGCCGCCCGACTCGCCGGGCGCCGATCCGCTGCGCGAACTGCGCAAAGTAGCATACGAGCTGGCCCGGCAAGACGCTGCGACAGCTACACGCAGGAAATACCATTCTGCCGGTCCCGACGACCGGTACGGTACGCTCAGCGACCGGACGGACGTGGTGCGCCTGCGCCGCCGTGGAATGCCAAGCACCGGACCATCGTGAAGCCTGAACAGCCCTTGGTCCAGCCGGCATCATTCAAGGGCGCGCTGAGACAACCCGGGCCCGGGCACTACATGACGATTCACGATTCAACGGCGCCCTGTCCGAACCCGGCACGCGAGCGGGGGGCTGTCCCGCCACCCGCGCGCCAGGTCCTGATCCTGATCGGGCACGCCGGCAGTTTGCGAGCCCCGATTAAGCCGGCGGCCGCCACGGCCGTTTCCTGCGTAGGAGCGCCGGTCACGGGATCAGGAAGAACTGGTGTCCCGTCCGCGCGTCGGGCCGAACAGTGATCGTCACGGTCTGGCTCTGGTAGCCCGGGAACGAGGCACTGAGCACGTACGTCTCGGGTGCCACGTTCACGAAGAAGTAGCTGCCGTCCAGCCCCGTCCGCGTGACCGACCCGGGAGTTCCGGCCGCGTGTCCGAGTCGAACTGTCGCGCCGAAGAGCGGCTGCCAGTCGGTTGAGTTGCTCTCGCGGCCGAACACGTGTCCCCGTACGATCCCCGTTCCGGCCGCCGGTGCCTGGTGCCGGAAGGCAACCGAACCATTTGGCGGCAGACACGCCCGCGCCACCATGACGATGTGGAACGGGTTTGTGATCACGTCGAGCATGCCCGGCCGCTCGTCATCCACGATCATGACCGTGGCCGCTGCCCTGTCCGGCGGCGTCGGCGACGGCCAATGCCGGATGCCGGTGATGTAGATGGCGGCCATGCCGCCGGTGCTCTGGTGACCTTGAATGGCGGCGATGACTACGTAACGCGAGAAATCGACGGGGGGCAGCGGCGGGGGCGGGATGATGTTGCTGGTATGCTGCGCCCAGAACTGCGCCCACGTCTGGCCGTCACGAATCAAGAGGTCCTCGCCCATGAAGCCTGGGATGTCCCACCCGTAGCCGCTCATGTCGCCGATGGCGATCGTGATTGGCTCACAGACATTTACGACGACGGCATTGTTCAGTACCGGAACATTCTGTGCCGCGGCCGCAGACAGTCCTACCAACGCGACGAGTCCCATTCCGACACCTGTAATCGCTGCGCTTCTCGACATGTCCCATTCCTCCGTAAGTGCTGGTGTCCACGATGGACATACCCACCTGTCGATAGCGCATAGGCGCTGCGGCGGGTAGTTATGACAGGAAAATCCGCGTTATCCGAGAAATCGTCTTACAGGGTCGTAATCGGCCGGCGCCGCGAGCGTTCCCGAACCGGCGGCGACCGCCAACCGCTGACCAGCAATTCCCCCAACCGGGGTGGGCCGCTCACGGCGTGGATGCTGGTTGGGCCGGCTGTGCTGCTGTCGCTTGCTGGTCCAGTGCGCTCAGGCGCCGCTCGCGGACCGCAACGACTATCAGCAGAGCCGTAACCAGCGCGTAGCCCACTGCCACGGGGAATGCGCGGTATGCGACGGCTGGGGCGGCGGGCCCCGCTCCCGGTTGCGTCGTCTCGCCGCTCGACGCGGTCGCCGTCGGCACGTTGTGTGTCAGCCCGCCGACATACGCGGTTCCGGCGGGACACTGCTGCCAGATGAACAGCTCGCGTATATCGTTTCCTTCCACCCGATACGCGTGCAATAAGCCGACGAGCGTCAGTACGGTCGCGGCACCGGCCCACGCTGCGGCGTGCCCATACTTCCGGTCGATCAGCGACGCGCCCATCGCCGTCAGGATCAAGGTGACGATGATCCACGCGGAGTTGGCGCCTGTGAGTGTGACGAGTCCCGGGAGGAACTCCGTCGGTAGTCCGCGCTGCGCGGTTTGAAGCAGCTCGGCAAGCGTCTTGCCGCCACTCGGACCCAGGTAAATCCCGACATACGTTATGACGAAAGCTGTCAGGGCCGGGAAGAGCGCTACAGCGACGGCCGGTGCATGATTGCGCGGCGTAGCCTGAAACGCTTGCGCTGTAATGATGATGCCGATGTACATCACGATCGCGGCCCCGGCTTCGATCGGGATAAGAGCTTTGAGGAACGGTCCAACGCCGAAGAAGAACAACGCTGTGAAAAACAGCCCATTCAGGATGGAGTATCCGGCGCGGGCACCAAGAGCCTTCCAGCCGGGGTGGCCGATGTAGATCGTGGTCGGGAAGCAGGAACCGAAGAGGCCGGCACAGATGCTGCCGATGCCGTTGACGGCCAGGGACGGCCCCGTGCGGAAGCGATCGCCGCCGGCTTCAGCCGACTCGATGTTCTGCAAGGAGCCGATGACATTCATGATCCCCATGGGGACCGAGACGGTGAGGAAGCGGAGGAGCAGATCCGGGTGTGCGGGGTCGGTCAGGAGCTTCCACAGGTCGCCGCCCCAGAACGTGGGCTGCATCCACCGCACCTGATCGATGGCCGCACGCAGCTCGGTGGCCGACATGGCCACCCCGCCGAAATGTTGCCAGCCCGCCCCGGACAGGATCCACGCAATCGCGGTTCCGAACACGACGGCGAGGAATCCGCCGGGGAGTCCGAGCGGAAACCGATAGTGCGAAAAGTACGCCAGCAGCAGGAACGTCAGTGGCAACAACCCGACCAGCGGGCTCGTGAAGATGCGGAAAGCGAACTCGGCCGCAATGAACGTGATCCCGATCGCAGCCAAGACCCCCAGCAGGGCCGCCCGCGGTGTGACGCGTCGCAGGCGCTCTGCGTAGAAGGCTCCGGTCAGCTCGATGACGCCGGATACGAGGCACGCCAACAGGCCGGCCTTCCACGCGAGGTCAGCCGCCGCGGCATCCCCAAGCGTGGGGCGGTACTGCTGATATACAGGCCCCATGATGAACAGCGCGTACGCGATGACGGAGGGAGTGTTGATGCCGTAGGGCAAGGCGGTGCAGGTGGGGTTACGGTTCCTGCGGGCCGAGACGTGCGCTTGCAGTCCGTAGAAAAGGTTGCCCAGAAGCAAGCTGATAGCCACACCCGGCAGGACACGCTCGTAGACCATGGTCGCGGGCATCCCCGCAACGTTCGTGCACAGCGCGATGATCAACAGGACCTGTACGAGGTTGTCGACCATCAGGCCGAAGAAGCCGTCCAGATCGCCCCGGGTCCAGAGCGGATAGCGGAAGGGCTGCGCGTCGGACATGTTTTTCTCCGTCGCCCCCCGGGACCGTGCCAGCCGCATCGTATGAGCCCTTCAAGCCATACTCAAGGGGGCGGTGGCAGACCGTAGCCAATGACGGCCTGTCGGGTTAACATCCCGCCGCGGCCCCGTGGGCGGGCCTTGTGGGACACGACGATGGCGATTCAGTTTCACTGCGCCGGCTGCGGCCAGCCGATCGAGGTGGACGACGAATATGCCGGTCGGGTGGCCGTGTGCCCGCACTGCCGGCAGGTGACGAGTGTGCCGAGCGCTTCCACGTACACGCCCGGCGGGGGCGCAGCGACGCGCGAGTCGGAGGTGGGGGCTCCTGTTGTGGGGGGCCCGGATCGCGGCGCGGCGCCGCGCGTGTCGCCGACGCCGTACCCAGTCGAGGTCTCGTCGGCTCCCGGGCGTGGCCAGGGTCTGGCTCACTACGCGTTCATCTGCACGGCGATCACCGGGCTGCTGTTTCTCGTCGTGGTTGTCGCGAGCTTGAAGCTTGCCCTTCAGCACGGCTCTTTGGCGACGCGCCCCAGCGGGCCTGATCTCGAGCAGCTCATGAAGGAGTTGCAAAGCTCGTCGATCTCCCCGTGGCTCAGTGCCGCCGGTTGCGGAATGCTCTTCTTTGCCGTCTGCGGCTTGGCGCTGGCGATCGCGGCGCTCGTGCGTCGTTCCGGCCTTGGAACGGGCACCATCGTGGGGCTGTCGTTCTGTCTGCTCTTTTGTGGCGGGATGCTGGTGTGCAACTGCGCAAGCGTCTTTGTGTCGATGCTTGCCGGTGCTGGCGGCATTACGGGGTAGCGGACGTCTCCCCGTTGAGCTGAGAGCTGCGCTCGCGAACAGCGGCACGTGCCGTCATCGGCGCCTCGGTTCGAATTGGGGGTCCGCGCCGTTCCGTCGTCATCCGCGCGTCAGCGACGATCCGGAAGCGGCGGCTCGTCGTCGACGGGCGGCGAATTCCGGCGCCTCGCGGATGCATGTGCCCAGAATCCGAAGCGACTGCGCGAACGCGGACCAGCCTGTTCGCTTCAGTTCGGCCGGGGCCGGGCCCACGTCGGGGAAGCCGAGCTCGTCGGCCTGCAAGTTCTCCCAGTTCCGGAACAGGCGGCCCCACTCGCTGGCCAGCACGCGTTCCATCTGTCGCCGGGCCCGCAGCGGGTACCAGAAGCTGTCGTGATACAGCACGCTGGCGATATAGGCCCAGGGGGCCAGCACGGTCTTAAGGGACCATTCAATCGGCTTCTTCAGCGGCCCCCAGTAAATCTTGTGCTGCATGCGGCTTGCGAAGGTCATCTTGCGGAATGGTCCCTCGAAGTGCCAGTTTTCTTCGGCGGCCGCCGGGTCGCCGACGATCTCGATGTGTCGCGGGTCGCCGCAGCCCAGACCGCGTTCATGGGCCAGGCGAATATACCTGATCGACAGCGGATCGAAGCCCATCAGCTTGGCGGCGACGGCGTCGATCGCCGTCTGGTCGGCGCTGGCCAGAATGACGTTTTTCACGTGCGGGACCATGCACCGCGGTCCCGGACCGTCGCCCGCGAACGTCCCGTCCATGACGGCGAACACCCCCCGATGAATCTTCTTCTGGATCATCAGCAGGTCCACGAGCGTCTCGTGGATGACCGGGTGTGTCCAGTGCCGGCGCTCGTTCAGCAGGCCGCCGAACGCGTTCTTCATCGCCCCGGTGGTGGTCGTGAAGACATGCGTCTTGACCGTGGGCAGGTGAATGATGTTCTCGCCGAGGAACCGCCGGGGAATCATGAACCCCCCCGGATATACCTCGTTCAGGCAAAGGAATTGGCGAGTCAGGTCGCCGACGGCATCGCGGATGTGAATCCACTCTTCGTTCTCGTACAGGTGGATGTTCCGCAGTCCGTGTGCCGCCAGCACGTTGATCTGTTTGTTCTCGCGCTCGCCGAGGTGGGCGTCGATGACGACCGTGCGGTTGTGGCAGCCGTGAATCAGAGCAGAGTTGTAGCCGTCCGCCTTCATCGCGCGGATGACGCCCTCGAGCTGCCAGGGCACGGTTGAGCTGCCGGGGAAAAAGAAGTGCCAGGAAATGTTGATTTTCAGGGCCGTGTCGGCGTCCTTGGCGATGACGTCCTGGTAGCCGGCCAAATTCATCAGCTCGTGGTAATCGCGGAGCACTGTCCGCGGGGTCGTTTTCAGCAGCGCGACTCTGGCCTTGGGCACGATGCGATCTCCAGACACACCGGGCGAACTCGGTCACCGGCGGCTACAGAGTCTATCCGTGAAAGACCGCGGCATCGACCGGCCCGGCGCGAAAAGGACCCCATCCGCATACGCCTGCGGATGGGGCTTTGTGGGGTGCCCACGGCCTCGGGCGTCCCGCGGGCACGCGCCGTCGGTCGGGCGGCCGTTTCCGCCTCGTTTACCGACGCATTTACGGCCGCCACCTTATCGGGCGAACCACGACGACACGCGGTTCCTGATAGCTTCGGGTACTGGCCCGCACTACGCCGCCGAACGTCGTCGTCCCGCTGGCTCGCGAGCTGGCGATGGCAGGGGACGGCCTCGCGCTCACTCCACGGCTCGGCCCCGCGCTCGCCGCGCCGCCGGCCGTCGCGGACCGCGTCAGGCCGCCCGTGCTGATCACGTGGCCGACACTATGGGCCACGTCGCCGTCGCGGCCGATGCTGAGATTGAAGTTGGTCGCGAAGGCCGGGCCGACGGGAGTCGCCATAGCCGTGCTGACCGAAAGCGACAAACCGTCTTCGTCCACGCCCACGGCGACGGCGCGACTGGCAGTGAGTGGTCCGCTGCGGGTCTGCGTCCGGGCGAACCCGACTTCGCCCTCGTACCCGGCCGTCGCCGTCGCGGTCCCCGGCCTTCGACCGCCGCCGCTAGCGCTGGCGGACGTGCGAGCGTCGCTCGCCCGCGCCGAAACACTTCCCAGGAGGCTCACCAGGCACACCAGACTGGTCATCGCGAAGAACGGGAATCTCATGGCGCTTTCTCCTTCTGGCTTGGCCGCTTGGCAGCACGCTGCAACCTGAATTCTCCGCCGTCGAAGACACATCGTTTCTGGCAGGCCACCGGCGCTGGACTGCCGGCTGGTTGGCCGTGCTACGGCCTGACCTGGATCACAACCACATTCGAGCGGCTGCGACCGAAGTGCGTCGCACGGCTCTGTGCCGTCACCCGGGCGTCGCTGGACCACGTTCGGCCGCTGCGGCTGATTCCGATTCCGTTGGCGTCCGCGGACGCGTAGTAGCGGGCGTCACTCTCGACGCGCGTGTGGCTCCGCGATACGCCGCCGAAACCGAATGCCTGCGCGTCGCTGTCGCTGACCGCCCGGCCGCCCCAGAGTCCCCGGCTGACCGCGCTGCTCCGGCTGACCGCGGTTCCGTACGAACCGAGCGCGGTCGAAGTGGAGCGGCTGCGCGCGTGCCCATACCACACGCCCGTGGCGCGGGCATCGCTGTTGCTGATCGCCACCCCGCCCACGGCGGCGGCAACGCTCTCGCTGTCGGCGATTGCGGAGCCGCCGAGGACGCCGACCGCGTCGGCGCGCGCGTCGCTCAGCGCGAGCCCGCGGTCCGCGGTGGCGACGGAGCGACTGTCCGCGTAGCCGTTGGCGTCGCCGCGTGCCTCCGCGTTGGCCGCGGCCTGGCCGCCGCGGGTTGCCCCGGCAATGGCCGTCGCGCGGGCGTTGTTCGTGGCGGTCGCGGTGGCAACGGCGCTGCCGCCGTTGGACGCCACGGAAACGGCCGTGGCTTCCGCCGCCTGCACGCTGGCGGTCGCCAGCCCGATTCCCAGAATCGCTGCAAGGAAGCGTTTCATGGCACATCCTCCTTTTTGGTCTGGCGAGCCGAGTGGAATGTGCTCGCCGGTGCCGCTGAATCAGACGGGGCGCCAGGGCGGGATATTCATGGCGGCGCTGCGGAAACCGCGGGCAAGTCCGGGTATCGTGGAAGGGTGCGAACGGAGGCTTCGCCGGCGCCAGCATGGTTGTCTGAGGCCGATTCGTTCCCAGAGGTTCGGTTGCATATGACAGGCCGGTCGAGCGTCGACAGTGCCGAACGTGCCCTGATCGACCGCGCTGCCGCGGGAGATCGGGAAGCGCGGCGCGCTCTGTTCGAGCGCCACCGCGAGGCCGCCTACCGGACCGCCCTGCGCATCACGGCGCGCGAGGAGGATGCCCTGGACGTTGTCCAGGACGCTTTCATTCGTGCCTTCGAACGGCTCGCCGAGTTTCAGCGCGACTCCGGTTTTCGGACCTGGCTGCTGCGGATCGTGGTCAATCGCGCACTGGACGTGCTCCGCGCACGCAAGGTTCGCGCAACCGCCCCGCTGGACGACGGTCGCGGTCTGGCGGAAGCTCAGTTTCTTCGACACGACGATGAGGGTCGCCCAGAGGTGCAGTTCGCTCGAGGTGAGCTGGCCGCACGTGTGCGTGCCGCGGTCGCCACGCTGCCGCCCGAGCAGCGGGCGGTGTTGGCCCTGTACGCCACCGGCGAAATGACCTACGGCGAAATCGCGGATGCCCTGGGGATTCCCATCGGGACCGTGATGAGCCGCTTGTACCATGCCCGGCGGCGCCTGTTCGAGTTGCTACCGGACCTCGCGCCGGTGCTGGAGCGCGTACCGCGCGGCCAGTCTCGAAAAACGGAGAATTGTGCGGGCGCCTCGGGCGTCAAACAGATCGGAGGTTGCCCGGGCGGGGAACCCGCCGGGCCAGACGTACCATGACGCAAACGCCGGACAATCTGGAGCAGACCCTGCGGGCGGTGCTGTCGGGCGAGCTGGACGGGCTCACGCCAGAGCAGGTCGTGCAGCTTGAGATCGCCCTGAACCGGAATCCGGGGCTGGCTGCCCGGCTCGCCGACGAGGTCCCACCGCTCGAACGTCCCCTGCGCGCTGCGTTCCGCGCGTGGGCGCTGGCAACGCCCGTGCCCGCGCGTGCCTGGGAGCGCGTGGAAGAGCAGGTCGTTTCCGCTCCCGCACCGGCGCGTGCGAAGCGGGTCCACGCCCGCACGTTCCGCCTCTGGGCGCCGTTCCTCGCGGCGGCGGCCTGCCTGGTCCTCGCGATGCTCTGGCGCTTGGGCGTGCCCGCCTCGGTCGCTGCCCCGCCTCTTCAGCTCGCCACCGATCTGGAGATCGAGCGGCTTGAGGTCTATGATGACGCCACGCCGTTCGTTGTCTCCGTCGGCAACAGCGGAGCGGTCATTGTCTGGGTGCTTCAGGACCAGAGCTGATCGCGGTGGATTCGAGTAACTCGGGGCCGGCGGCAGGCCGCGCGGCGGGTGAGGAGGACTCAACATGCCGCGTTGGGGAAAACTGGTCGCGCTGGCAGGGCTACTGGCGACGGCGCCGTGGCAGGGGGTGGGGGATGAACCGTCGACGGACCGCGCCCCCGTCACAATCGAGGTTTGGTGCGTTCGGGCCACGACGAAGAACAAGGACATCTCCCCGGAGCTCAAGTCGTTCGCGACCATGCTCCAGGAACGCTTTAAGTACACGGGGTTCAAACTCGAGAACAAGCTTTCCACCCGCGCCGAAATCGACAAGACGGTGACCACCCCGCTGCTTGGCGGGTATAAGGCGCTCCTCACACCGAAAGGGCGTGAACAGGAGAAGGATGTCCAGCGCATCTCCCTTCAGCTTCAGGTCATCAAGGAAAGGGAAAAAAAGCCCCGCATGGACATCAAGTTCAAACTCCAGGCCGAGAAGTTCCAACCTTTCGGCGCCTGGGACTTGGACGGCGGGGACGTGCTGCTCATCTTGGTGTCGGCGAAGTAGCGGGCATGCTTGCCGGGGCGGGCTGCGGTGCTGCCGGTGCCCCGCCTGATTCTGCGGGTGGAGGCGGCGGCGCTTCGGTCGCCGGGGCCGGCGCAGAGGCCGGCTCGGAAGTCCCGGCCGGTGCTGACTCTAGCAGAGCCGGCGGCGGGGGTGCTGTTGGCTGTGATCCCGGAGGTGGACTGGAATCCGGTCTTGGCAACGCCTGTGTCGTGGCTGCCCGGCTTGCCGATGTGGCCGGCGCAAGCCCGGCCGGCGGTGCGACCTCAAAGGCGAACAGAGGCCCCTCGGCCCCGCGCAGTTGCAGTGTCAATTGCCCCCGCGGGCCGGCCTCCTCCGGCACGTCCTCGGAATACGCAACCCGCTGCACCAGACGTCCGATGGCGATCAATCGCCGCAGGGCGCGCACCGGGTCCACGAACGGCAGCGCCACCCTTCGTACCCGCGGCAATCCGCCGTCACGCTCAACAAGCAGGTCTACCCAGCGTGCGTCCGGCCGCTCGGCGAGGCCACGCTGCATCTCCAACACCGGCTGCGACGTGGCAAACCGCCGGCGATTACAGCCCACAATGTCGTCGCCGGGCTTGAGGTACCCCCACGCCGGTGCCCCGGGCGTGACGGATATCACGCGCAGCGAGCGACGTTGGGGGTCCTGTATTACCTGAATACCCAGCCGAACCTCCCGTCCCCCGGGTTGATACGCCCGCCACCAGTCTTCATTCAACACGCATGGGATGGTTTGTGCCAGGTAGTCGATCCAGAGCTGCCCCAGGTCGGCGATCGGCCCGGTCTGAGCCACAAACAGGCTCTCGCAGGCCGCCGACGAGTGCGGGTGCGTCGCGGCCAACGCTTCCTTGAGCTGCGGCGCCTGCCCGTGACGCGCGGCCAGAATCTGTCGCAGCCAATCCGAATGCGTTGCAACAATCAGCACGCGGCCGTCCTGCGCCCAGCACAGCTCGATTTCGCCCACCGGCGTGAGTTCCGGGTTCAGCGGAAACAAACCGCTCAGAACGACGCACCCCGTCCGTACCCCTTCGGCCAGTGTTTCGTACATTTCCGGCGGCTCGCGCGGCGGGGCGCCGCTCCGCAGCGACAGCAGCTTGTACATGCTCAGGGTTGCGCGAACCAGCGTGTCCCATTCCCGGGCGACGACCTCGGGCTCGCGCGCCACGAGCAGGATCGCAAGGGCCGGAACCGGCGGCGCGAGCAATGGCCGGTGCGCCGGCGTCACTACCCCCACCGCCACCCCCACCGCAGGTTCCAAACCGGCCGTCAGTCGGTACACCGTCCCCGTGCGCTGTTGCAGGTCGTACATGACCCGCAGGACGTTGCGCTCCGGCAACGCTGCGATGGCCTGAAGAACCAGTGCGTGGTCCACATTGCCGGCCCACGCGACCAGCGTGCGCGCCGGCAATGCGTGAAGCAGCGCCACGGCATCGCTGGTCTCCGGCGCGTTGGCCTTATGCGGTGCGTCCCCCACGGCACTGAAATGCAGGAGTGATCCTTCGCGGTGGAGCGCAAGCAGCACGTGCGATGAGTCGCGCAGCGGCCCCGGCAACTCCAGCCGCCGCGCGGGGCCCGTCGTCGGCGCTGACGCGGCCGGCGCACTGGCCGGCGCCGTGTCCGTCGTACTGGCCGGCCCAGAAGCCTCCGCCGCGGTGCTGACGCGGAAAAAAACAATCCCGTCGGGATTCGTCGGGACGCGCGCCAGCAGGCGTCGGTACACCGGGTCTGCCGCCAGCGTCGTCCCGCTGCCCGTCTCGAGCAGGCGCAGGACGCGCGCGAACATCCCCGGCTCGTAATTGTCCCCGAACACGAGCAGATCGCCGTGAACGGCAACACCTACGTTGTTGGGCAGGCGATAGACGGACGTGCGGCCGGCGGTCGGCAACGGGCGCGCCATCCAGCTCCGGACGAATGTCTGAGGCTCCTCACGCGGCCGACAGAGGACTACCGCATCCTGTGCCCGACGGAGACCTTCACCGACGAAGGCGAAGCGCTGCGCCAGCAGCCGCTGAACCGCCTCCGTCGGCGACATGTTGATCGTCTGCTGAACGCGCTGCCGCCATTCCTCGGTTTCGTCCGGGCGGGCCGGTTGGCCGGCCAGCTCGGCGAGCGTGACCCACGTCTGTGGTTCCGTCAGGGGGACCAGCAGGTCATCGGCCCCGCGCAGCTCGATGTACAGGCCCACATCCGCGGGCACGAAATGCGCCAGCGAATCCTCCGGCGGGGCAAGCTGTTGCGTCTGGGCCTGCGCCCGGCGCTCCGCCATGAGATGGGCCAGGTTGTCGTCGCCGCGCGCCCCCGCGAAGGCCAACACAGCCAGGGTCACGGCGCCCGGCGTCGCCCATCGTCCGAGCACACGGCGTTGGCCGAAGTGCAGCCCGTCACGCGTTGCGTGGCTGCGCAGTCGCAAGGGGTGTGGCATGGATGCTCGTGCTCGAGACCGGTACCGGCGATGATGGCGCCCTGCTGCGGCGCATCGCACGCTCCGCGCCGATTCTCACCGTGCGTTCTGGCCGCACACAGTGCTAGATCGAGTGCACTTCCTGGTCCGCCGGGGCGGGCTCGACCTCGTCCGGCGGCGTCGGAAGAAGAGAATCCCACAGCGCCTGAAGCGGGTTCAGTCCGGCCATCTTCACCGACTCGCGAACCACGTCCTCTGGGATCATGATGTTCAGATACCGGGCCACGCTTGCCAGGTCGCTGGTGATCTTGGCCCCGGCGGCGTGCATCTCCCAGAGGCGATCTTCAAACCGCTCCACCAGCAATTCCATCGCGCGGGCCCGCATTTCGTCCTGCGCCGTCGCGACCACCGGGGCGACCGGCGTGGACGGCGGGGGCGCCGGCGACCGCGCGCTGTGGGCCTGCCACAGCCACGCAAACGCGATCACTGCCGCTGCCTGAAGACTGACCAGCGCCACCAGCCGGACGCGGGGCCGCGCGACGCTCAGCCGCCGCGGACGCTCGATCTCCGACATCACGCGCGCGGTGAAGTCCGCGGGCAGCTCCGGGACCTGCGGATCGGCGGCAATCACATTGCCGATCGCCTCCAGCATCGCCAAGGTCTGCTGGCAGCGCCGGCAACGGACCCGGTGGGCATCGAACTCCAGTCGGAGTGACCCGCCCAGTTGGCCCTCAAGGTACGCGTCGAAAAGTTCTTCGCACTCCGCGCAGTTCATACGTGGCTCACGCGGTCCGTGCATCCCGCAGCAACGGGATGGCGGTCCAGTCCTCCACCAGCTCCGACTGCAACGCTTCGCGCAGCCGGGCCCGGGCCCGGTGCAGATGGCTCTTCACTGTCACGGTCGGGATCTCCAGGATCCGGCCGATTTCCTCGCAGCTCTTGCCTTCGCGGTAGAACATCAGTACTGCGGCCTTCTGAGCCGGCGTCAGCTCGTCCACCGCCGCCCAGATCAGCCCGCGCAAGCGTCGGGCTTCTTCGGTCGTCGCCAGCACCTCGGTCACATCCGGGCCGGCATCGCCGACCTGCCCGAAGTCGACTTCGGAAGCTGTTGCCCGTCGTTTGCGCAGGTAGTTCACGCATAGTCGATACGCGATCGTGAACAGCCACGTACTGAACGCCCAGCGGTCCGAATAGCTCTCCAAGGCCTCGTACGCCCGCACGAAAGTCGCTTGGGCGATGTCCTCGGCCTCGTGGTGGTCGCGCACCATTCGCCAGATGAACGCGAAAAGCCGCTCTTTGTACGCCTCGACGAGCTGGCGGAACGCCTCCGCGTTGCCGCGCCGGGCGCGCGCAATCAGCCGTGACTCTTCGCTGCGAGGCATCGCAACCTTCGGGACGATCGGTAGTTCGTCCACGTGGCACCAACTTCTACGCGCGCACCGTACGCGCGGTTGCACCCCAACCTTCACCTAATCTACAATGTAACCTTATCATGGGCAAAGGTCCACCGGCTCTCCCGAAGATCGTCAACCGGCGCGTCCGATACGACTTCGATCTCCTGGAAACCGTGGAGGCCGGAATTGCGCTGACCGGCAGCGAAGTCAAGAGCTTACGTGCCGGTCGGGCGTCACTGGACGGATCTTACGGCTTCATCCGTAACGGTGAGCTATACCTTCTGGATTGCAACATATCCCCTTATCCGATGGCAGGTTACGCACAGCACAAGCCCACCCGCGAACGCAAGCTGCTTCTCCACCGGCGGCAGATTCGTCGCTGGCATGCGAAGGTCACCGAACGCGGCCTGACCATCGTGCCCCTCGCCATCTACTTCAACGAACGCGGCCTTGCCAAGGTCGAGATCGCCTTGGCGCGGGGCAAGAGCCACGCCGATAAACGGGAGACGATCAAGCGTCGGGACCAGCAGCGGGACATCGACCAGGCGATGCGCCGCCGCCGCTGACGCCATGCCTTGGTCTAACTTGACTTGTCATTGACTGGCGGCGAGGAATGATGGCTGACCCGCGGGATGGTGACATCAAGCCACTCCGCGTCTTCGACCCAGTAGAGCTGGAGCTCTTCGCACGCCGCGGGGATGAGCAGGACATCGCCAAAGCCCAGCGGGCACGCGTACCTCGCCGCTTGGAGTTGGCCGCTGCCGCGCAGGATGATCCAGACGCGCATCAGCCCGTCCGCGGCAAGTTGATAGCGACCGGAGCCCAAGCGGAACCGGTCAACGACGAAGCGCTCGCACGCAATCAGGCGTTCCCCGGGCCCCAGTGGCGTCGCAATCCGCTTTGCGGGTGGAGTAACCATCGCTGTCGTCACATCGTAACGAACGTTGCGCAGCGCCTCTGACACGTGCAGGTCGCGTGGTCGGCCATCCAAACCGACGCGCCCCCAGTCGAAAAGGCGGTACGTGACGTCTGCCGGCGTCTGAATCTCCGCCACAAGGATTCCCCCTCCGAGCGCGTGAAGAGTACCGGCGGGCACGTAATACACCTGCCCCGGTTGAGCCGGCCACGATCGCAGCAAATCCACGATCTGGGGGGTGTTAGCGGCCCGTGCCAGATCAGCGGGACTAACCTCGTTTTTCAGGCCGATGAAAAGCTGTGCCCCGGGCTGAGCGTGGACGACATACCATGCTTCATACTTGACGTCTTCAGCCGGCCCGTCGGGTCTGGGCTTCGGGTGCACCTGCACACTGAGTGATTCGGAAGCGTCAAGGAACTTGATGAGGAGCGGGAATCTCTCGTGGTCGAGCGCCGCGTGCCCGAGCAGGTTGCTACCCCACAGACCCACCACGTCAGCCAGCCGGCAGCCCGCCAGCGGCCCACCGCGCACGCGTGACTCGTTACCCGGGAGATCGGCGAGTTCCCAAGATTCGCCGATGGGCACGTCGGGCGGTAGCTTCTTGTTCAGGAATGTTTCGAGTTGGCGACCACCCCACGGCTTGGGCTTGAAAATCGGCTCGAACGTCAGAGGAACGGGCGGGATAGTCACGGGTCGGGTTGCCCAAGGGGGGCTGGTTCAGGGGGCTCGAAAATTAAATGTGGTCGCAAAAGCTCGACCGTTCCAGGCCCAATGCCCGGCACGCGATCCAGGTCTTCGGGCGTACGGAACGCAGGCTGACTGGCGACTGACTGTCGATAGGCGATGATCTTCTCTGCCAGCCGCGGGCCGACGCGCGGCAACAACTCCAGCTCCGCCGCGCTGGCACGGTTCGGGTCAATGCGGAGGCGGAGCTGGTCGGGGCGCAGCGGCTGCAACGCATGTTTTCGCCAGAGGTTATGCGTGCCCGCCAGGTGTGTCGCGACCAGCAGCAGCGCCACACCGACATACGCGTGTTGGCGTGCTACCGCCTGACTGCCTGGGCGGGTGTCCGCCGTGGGGTTCATACGCCGGTTCCCGAAACCAGTCGCTGCCGCAGTTGCGCAATGCGATCGAACGCCGGCTTGGGCGTCTGGTCCTCGCGCAGCAGCCCGCCGTGCGGGATGACCGCGTCGGGTGCGTCGAGCAGGGGCTGGAAGCAAACGCTTTCTACGTAGGGCTTGGAGAGCGCGATTTCGCACAGAGCAGTAAGCCACTCCGCTTGAACTTCTTCCGACCAGGGCGCGCGCCACTGCCCCCCACCGGCGGGCTCGCCCGGACCGGCGGGCGGTGTCCGCGAAGGCGCTCCGACCGCCGTCACGTGGATCGGCTTGCCGAGGTTGGCGAGCCGGTCGATCAGCGCACTGACCTGTAGCAGATCGCGCAAATGGAACCCGTCACTGCCCAGACCGAAGAGGAATTGCAGCCCGAACCCGTCGAAGTTGATCCCACTTTGAACCAGCATGTCCGCGTACAGCAGCGGCGGAATCGTTTGCTGGTTGCGGGCGTAGTATTCGCCCCAGGGTTGCGACAGGTCGATGAGGACCTGGCTGCGCGGTGCGGCCTGCCGGGTCACCGCGGCGGCCATGCGCGTCAGTTCCATGACCTGTTCGAACGTGAAACCGAACACGTTGTCCGCGTGAAGACCGCTGGCGACGACCCACGACGTAATCAGCTTGGCATGTCGGCGAACCGTCTGCTCGACATGCTCTCGGGCGGCTTCGTAGATGGCATCGAAGTCGTTTTCCCAGATGTACATCCAGTCTGGAACGGCGTGCACCCCGAAGCTCAGCAGCGGTCCGCCGCGGATAGCGAGCCCGGCGGCGCCGCACGTCCGCGCGCAGGTCTCCACGCGGTCGTACTGACGATCGCGCTCCGTCGGCTGGATTTCTCGCCAGACGAATGGAATACGAACGAACTGAAAGACACTGGCGATACTGCGGGCTACGCCCGGGTCGCAGAGCGCCCCGGCCGCGCAGACGCCGAGGAACGGGCGCGCAAATCCGCCGGCCTGCTGCCGACGGGAAAGAAAGACGCCGGCGTGGAACCGCGACATCTGTTCGCCGGCCACGAGGCTCTTGGCCAGCGAGCGGTCGGCGAGTCGGGCCGCGGCCGCACCGTCCTCAATGGTCTGAAGCGCCTGGATAAAGTCGTCGCGCGCCTCGTCGATGAGGGCGGCGGTCGGTTCCATTCCCGCGTAGTCATACAGCCCCCATTCTTCGCGCTTGACGGAGATGCGCATGAGCTGATGGCGGGCCAGCTCCAGGTGGAGGTTGTACGGCTTCTCGCGCACGGGCAGCCGGGTCGTCTGGAGCTGGATCGTGCCAAATCCGTCGACCGGCCAGAGCAGGGACAGCCCGATCGGGTCTTGGGTGCGCGGGGTGCAAATGATCTCGCTGCCGCGGACTTGAATGTCGGCGCGCAGCGGAATGCCGTCCGGCCCGACCACATGCGCCCCGTGCAGGTCGAGGGTTTTACGCGTCCGATCCGGGTAGACGACGAATCGATGCACGCCGGCTGAACTCCACGCCGACCATATCGTGTGATCTGCGCCACCACGACGCGCAGCGGCGTAATCTTAGGGCAAGTCGCGGCTGCCGCAAAGGCACTGCGGTGACCGCCGGGCGAAACCGGTTCCGGACACCCTATACGGAGCGACTTCCTTTGCACAAAGTACCGCCTGCGCCGTATGATCCCCGGCTCATTATGACCGGCCCGCGCAGGCAGAACGCCGATCGAAGTAAAGGACTGTCGCAGGCCAACGACATACAGAGGAACCGCAATGGCGACCAAGCAGAAGTACGTTTACTTCTTCGGGAACGGCAAGGCAGAGGGTAAGGGCACTGATCGCAAGCTGCTCGGCGGAAAGGGGGCCGGACTGGCGGAGATGACCAGCATGGGGCTGCCTGTCCCGGCGGGGTTCACCATTTCCGTGCCGGCGTGCGAGTACTACTGGAGCCACGACAAACAGTGGCCGCCGGGGCTGGACTCCGAAGTTCGGCAGCACCTGGGTCGCCTGGAGAAGCTGGTGGGCAAGAAGCTCGGCGACCCGCACAACCCGCTGCTCGTCTCCGTCCGCAGTGGGGCTGCCCGGTCCATGCCCGGGATGATGGAGACGATTCTGAACCTCGGCCTGAACGATCGTTCGGTAGAGGGGCTGGCCGAAGCCACCAACAATCCGCGCTTCGCCTGGGACGCATACCGACGTTTTCTCCAGATGTACTCCACGACCGCGGTGGGGCTCAGCAAGGAGGTCCTGGAGGATAAACTTCAACACCTTAAGCAGCGCGTCGGGGTGAAGTTCGACTACGAGCTGTCCACCGAGTCTCTGCGTGAGCTGTGCGATGAGTTCAAGCAGTTCTTCCGCGACCAGACGGGCCGCGAGTTTCCGCAAGACCCCTGGGAACAGCTCGTCGGTGCGATCAACGCGGTTTTCAACTCGTGGAACGCGGAGAAGGCCGTCACCTATCGCCGCGTGGAGAAAATCACCGACCTGACGGGCACCGCCGTCAACGTCCAGCAGATGGTGTTCGGCAACATGGGCGAGGACAGCGGAACCGGGGTCTGTTTTACCCGCGATCCGAGCACGGGCGAGAACGTCTTCTACGGTGACATGCTGTTCAACGCGCAGGGCGAGGATGTTGTCGCCGGGATTCGTACCCCGATCAAACTGGCGGAACTCCGTGACCAGCGGCCGGAGATTTACGACCAGCTCTGTGCCGTCCGGGCTATGCTGGAGATCAATTACGGCGACATGCAGGACCTGGAGTTCACCTTCGAGCGCGGCAAGCTGTACATGCTCCAATGTCGTACCGGCAAGCGGACGCCGGCCGCGGCGTTCCGCATCGCCGTCGAACAGGCCACCAAGCCGCTCATGACCCCGGCCGAGGCGCGCCGGCTGGCCGCGAAAGGTTACCTGCCGACGCGCGGACCGCGCGGGATCAATTACGTGGCGGCAGCGTGCAAGCCGGTGATTACGATCGAACAGGCGCTGCGGCGGATCACGCAGGAGGACATTGAGCGACTCTTCTACCCCATCATCAGCCCACGCGTCCCCCGCGCGGAGCTCGACCAGCGCCGGCTCTGCGAAGGCATCAACGCGGTCCCCGGGGCCGCTTGCGGGCGCGTCGTATTCACGGCACGCGAGGCGGAAGAGCTGGCTGAGCAGGGCGAGCCGGTGATTCTGGTGCGCAAGGAAACCAGCCCGGAGGACGTCGGCGGCATGCAGGCGGCCAAGGGCATCTTGACCGCCACGGGGGGAAAGACCTCGCACGCGGCCGTCGTGGCCCGCGGCTGGGGCAAGTGCTGTATCGTCGGCTGCGAAGTGCTCGACATCAGCTACGAAGAGAAGCTGATGCGCGTGAACGGGACCGTGATTCGCCAGGGTGACTTTCTGACGCTCGACGGTTCCAGCGGCGTCGTTTATCAAGGGCAGCTTGAGCTTCAGCGTCCCGAGCCACCCAAGGAGTTCTACACACTGTTGGGCTGGGCGGACGAACGCCGACGGTTGGGTGTCCGAACCAATGCGGATACGCCCGAGGATGCGGCCAAAGCCGTAGAGCTGGGGGCGGAAGGCATCGGCCTGTGCCGCACGGAACACATGTTCTTCGCGACGCGGGAGCGCCAGCTTGCGATCCAGGAGATGATCGTCGCGGATACGGTGGAAGCGCGGCAGGCGGCCTTGAACAAGCTGCTTCCTTATCAGCGTGAGGACTTCATCGGCATTTTCGAGGCGATGGACGGCCGCCCGGTGACGATCCGGCTGATCGATCCGCCGCTGCACGAGTTCGTGCCGAAGACCGCCGAGCAGGCCGAGGAGTTGTCGCGAGCGACGGGTATCCCCGCTGAGGACATTCTGCGGCGGTCCGAGCAATTGCACGAAGCCAACCCGATGCTCGGACACCGCGGCTGCCGTCTGTGCATTACGTACCCGGAAATCCTCGACATGCAGGTGCGGGCGATCATGGAGGCGGCGATCGCCGTGCGGCAGCGTGGCCAGCGCGTCCGGCCGGAGATCATGATCCCGCTGACCATCGACGCCAAGGAACTGAAGATCCTGACCGACCGCACGCGAGCGGTGGCGGATGAGGTGTGCCGGGCCGCCGGCGTGAAGATCGACTATCTCGTCGGAACAATGATCGAAACACCGCGTGCTGCCTTGCTGTCCGACCAGATCGGTCAGGTCGCGCAGTTCTTCAGCTTCGGCACCAACGACCTGACGCAGATGACCATGGGGCTGTCGCGCGACGATGCCGGCCGGTTCCTGCCGGATTACGTCAATCAGAACAAGTACGCGATCTTCCCGGCCGACCCGTTCCAGTCGCTCGACCAGGCCGGCGTCGGCAAACTCGTCAAGATGGCCATCGACCAGGCCCGCGCCGTGAATCCGAAACTGAAAATCGGAATCTGCGGCGAACACGGCGGCGACCCCGACAGCGTGAAGTTCTGTCACCGCGTCGGCATGGACTATGTGAGCTGCTCGCCGTATCGCGTCCCGATCGCGCGTCTGGCGGCTGCGCAGGCGGCGATCGAAACCGGGGAGTCGGTGACTCCGGCGCGCCGCGGTGCCGGCGGCGGCAAGGGTCGAGGACAGCGTAAGCGCTCCGTGGCGCGCTCGGGCTCCAAGAAGCTTGTTGGCGCGGGCAGAAAGTCGCGCCGCTGAATCGGCATTCGAAAACTGCCGGCGTGCTCAATCAAAACCCCTCGTGAGTCGCAGCAGTGGCCTGCGGGGTTCAGGCGGCGCGTTCTCCAGTGGCGCACGCTCATAAGATTGCTGGGCCGCGGTCCCAAGCGAGGGGGAGGCGCGACCTCAGGCGTCGGGATCACGCCTGCTCGCATGCGCCGCCGGCGCCGTCGTGCGGGACGACAATCAGCGGCCGGGACTGCGGCGCCTGGTAACCGGCCAACCGCTTGTTTGGCCCCGACCATCCTGTTCGCCGCCGAACGGGCCCAGGACGTTCAAGCACCAAAAAACGGCGCCCCAAAGACGTATTTCTAACAAACACGCGACTGCCCGACGGCCACGCGGCGCCATGCGGCGTCCAGGCCCCTGGCCAGGGCTTCCGCCGAGTCCAGGAGACATGTCGGCAACGGCGTTCGCGCCCACTTTGCGACGCCCTTGGCCGATCGGCTTGACGGGCAGGCAAGCCGGTTGCAGAATGCTAGCTGCCAGGGCTCCACGGCCCTCGGGCGTTTAGCTCAGTTGGCTAGAGCGCATCCTTCACACGGATGAGGTCACTGGTTCGAGTCCAGTAACGCCCAGTCGGTCGCGAGGGGCGGACGGCTGATCAGCTCCAGCCCGTCAATTCCGCGGACTCTGAGTAACCTCCGGCAGCCGCCAGTCGTCGGCTCCCAACTCGGACTCGCCGACATTCACCGGGCACGTTCGAAGCAGCTTCATCAGTGATTCGCGGAGTTTCTTGTACACGTCTGAGTTGACCGGCTTGAAGCCGTGGGCCAGGATGGACTGATTGCGCGCCACCAGCGGCGACTTCTGGGGCTCCGGACTGCTAAAATCGACGGCCAGCCCGCAGGCGAAGAACGCCGTACCGAGCTCGTCGCCGAATTCCTTCAGAACGCGGTACGCGTCCTGTAAGGCGAGCATGAAGGTGCGGCCGTCGCGGCCGCGATTGGCCCACTCGCTCTGAAGCACTGCGGGCAACTGCTCGAGCGAGACCTTCTTCGTATCGGTGACGCCGTGCTCAGCGCGGAGGCGGACCTGGGCGAGGGCCTCGAAAGCGCGATAGAGTCGCGCGACGGCATCGTCGAAGCGGTGTTCGGCGGCGCGGCGGTGCGCATTCTCCACCAGGTCTTCAATCCAGGCTATGGTCGGCTCAGACTGAGCAGCAAGCGCCGCAACGCGGTCCCGATGCGCTTCAAGACGCGCAGCCATCGCCTGGCCATCATTGGGGAATATAGAGAACAGATCATTGCGGTTTTTCAGCGCGTCATCAAATCGCTGCCGGGCGGTATCGTGATCAAAGCGGTCCCAAGCAGCGTAGGCGTCGACGACGGCCTTCAGCGTGGCCAGCTCGCGTCTGACCTCCGGCTTGCCGACATTCCTCACGGCGTTGTCGAGCAGCGCGGCTGCGGCAGCGTAGCCCCCGTGATTGAACACAGTGACGGCATCCTCGATCGCTTGATAACCGAGGCCGTCCCAGGGGTTGGCAGAGTGGACCACGCGCTCTGCGCCGGTTTCCACAACGCCGACGCCATCCTTGGTGCGGCGCTCACCCCCCACGTACGAAAACTTGCATCGCCAGGGCCGGGCGACAAGGGCCAGAGCGGCGGACATGCACTTGGTGCCGGCGGTGAAGTCCACGACCACGCCGTAGTTCCCGCCCTGACGAATGATCCAGGAATGGACCTCAGCATCCAGATCACGGAATAACCGCACGCAGACGAGCAAATCCTCCGCATCGAGCACGGTTCGGACATCGTACTGACCGGGACTGAGCGGAGCTCCGGCCGTTTCGGCATAGGCCCGCAAAGCGACGTCAACGTGGCTGCGTGTCTGCTCCGAGGGCAGAAAGATCACGCGTGCGGGACGCCAATGCAGCAGCGTCTTGACTAAAGGCTCCGGCGTGCCGCCGACCGTGCAGATTAGAAGGACGTGCTGGGGACCTTGTGGATTAGCATCCGTCATGACGCCGCTGCCTCCGGCCACACGAGTCTGGCGGGAATCGCCAGACCGAACGCGGGGTGGATGACCTGGATGCGCCGGTCAGCTAATTGCGCCGCAGCGTCGGAGGGCAGCAAACTTGACATTGGGATTGCGTGCCCAAGAAACATGCGAAATGTGTTGGCGCGGAAGCAGGCACCGGGGCGAAACATTACCAGTGTCTTCTTGCGAACATCCGATACGCCAAGATTCGGCCCCAGCTTCGCAAATTTAGGGAAAGCTTCCCAATAGCCATCCGTAGGATCGCCCGGGCCGGGCTGAAACGTCGAAAGGATAACGACGCCGTCGGCACGCGGCGGCGGCTCGTCCAGCACTGGCATGGTCTCGGGCATTCCCATAAGCTCGAACTGCCCTCGCCCGGTCGCGATATCGGCGCCGAAACCCGTTAGCGATAGCTCGCCCAACAGATCCAGCAGCAACTGCGCTGCCGCGTCGTCCGCGGCGCGGAAGTAGATACTCAGCCAATCCGCACCATTCAAGGCGGGGTTCGGAACACGGCCGTGGCCTTGCGCCGACCTTGCACCGCCGGCCCCGGTACCCGCCCGCGTGTGTGCATGTGCCCCGCCCGGCGTCGAGCCCGAGCTCCTGAAGGCTGGCTCACGCACCTCGGTCCGCAGGGCGAAGTCCGGCCGCGCAAACAGTCCGCCGTCTTCGAGTGAAGCGTTCGACATGCGGGAAAGCGTATTGTGCCGCGTCGTCTCCTCGCAGAAGATGTCCTCGTCCGCCCTGAGTTCGCTCCACGGTACCTGACAATCCGTAGCGCCGGCGCGCAGCGCGAGAAAATGCTGGCGGGCGGCCCATCGACCACGCTTGATTTTCTTGCGGTCCACGTCGGGCGGCGGTCGACACAGCCGAACCGTGACCGGTACTGGCAACAGGTCACCTGGAAAGGCGTCGGAGAGCACGAACGGGGGCCGACCGTCGAGCATCGGCTCAATAAGCCGCTCGCGAAGAAAGTCAGGGCCGTGCACACGCGCGGCTACGCTGCACAGCGCCCCGGTAAGCGTATCGGCCTGCCACGGTGTGCGCCAGGGCGACAGCGGGCGAACGCAAA